>OOIG01000378.1_pt1 | contig 38579 bp, 27 predicted proteins | sample 1692091 | NCBI WGS metagenome assembly OOIG01 (sample SAMN06348188, study PRJEB24527) | human gut metagenome | biome: human gut; feature: ankylosing spondylitis patient; material: feces | host: Homo sapiens | place: China | collected 2015-10 | reverse complement strand
CTCTTTTTTTCTAAATGTCGGCGTTCCTATTGCAAACATAGTAACTTTTGTTCTTCTGTCAAAAAACACAAATGACTCCCAACGGAAAAACGCACCAAAAAGCACGCCTAAAAACAGGAAAAACGCACCTTTTTATTGGTCTAAGAACAGGAAAAACGCACCAAAATACATAGTATTTTTTTAGAAAAACGCACCTTTTTAAGAAATAATTATTATATTTGCAATATGTAAATCAGGTAGTTATGCTATACAGGAAAATTGAAACAAAAATACGCAAATATTTTCGCTCCAAACAAAGTGAAGTTCTACTTATTGAAGGAGCCCGACAAATTGGCAAATCCTACATCATTCGACATGTAGGAAAATCCATGTTTGACAACTACATTGAAATTAATTTCGAGAAAGACAAACAAGGCGAACAACTTTTCGCAAATGTCAACTCCATTGAAGATTTCTATTTAGCCCTCAGCACCATTGCCGGCAACAAACTTAAAGATAAACAAAATACGCTTGTGTTTATTGATGAGATACAGGCATACAAACAATTTCTTACACTTATCAAATTCCTCAAAGAAGACAACAGGTACACCTATATTGCCAGCGGCTCTCTATTGGGAGTAACGTTAAAAATGACGTCCTCCATACCTGTCGGAAGTTTACAAATCGAGCAAATGTATCCACTCGATTTTGAAGAATTTCTGATTGCATGCGGTGTTGGGCAAGAAGCCATCAGTATGTTTAAAAAGCATTTTGAAAACAGGACGTCATTGAGTGAATCCAATCACAAAAAACTATTGGATTTATTCAAGAAATACCTCATTGTCGGAGGCCTCCCGGCAGCAGTAGTTTCATTTGTTGAAACCTTAAACATTTCCAATGTCCGTAAAATACATCAAAATATTCACCTGCTGTACAAAGCTGATGCAGCAAAATACGAACAAGACAATTCTAAAAGGCTTCAAATCAGGAAAATCTACGATATGATACCCTCCAATTTGGAAAACAGAAAAAAAAGAATCATATTTAAAGATATTGAAAACAAAAGATGGAAAAGATTTGATGACTATATGGAGGAATTTGAATACCTCATATCATCAGGCATTGCTTTAAATGTACAAGCGGTAAGCCAGCCGACATTTCCACTGATAGAATCCGCTGGAAAAAATCTGCTCAAATTATATTTGAATGACGTTGGGATGCTCACATTTCTATTCTATGGAACAAGCATTGAAGCCATCACCAAAGACTTGAACAGCATTAATTTAGGTTCTATATATGAAACCGTTGTCGCCCAAGAGCTCAAGGCTCATGGCTTCCCGTTGTTCTATTACGACAACAAGAAATTAGGAGAAGTGGATTTTCTCGTTGATGATATGGCAAATTTGACAACAATGCCCATTGAAGTAAAATCCGGAAAAGACTTCACCAACCATACTTCTCTAAACCGCTTTATCGCCAATAAAGACTACAATGTCAAAAAGGCATTTGTACTATCCAACGACCGGGAAATACAGGAAAAGGATAACATCACATATCTCCCGATATATTTTGTAATGTTTATACACAAAACTGATGATGTGGTGACACTTATGCCTGCACCCGATGTAAACTTCGAATAAAATTCATTTTTACACAAGAAACAAATCACGGAAAATCATGTCGGAAACCATGATGCCGCGGTGGGTAAGGCGGGCGACACCGTTCTCGATTGCTACATCTTCGCTATCGACGAAACGCGCCAACACCTTTTCGGCATAATCGGCACGACGGTTGCCGAAGCGGCTGCGAAGGTCGGCGAGGTCAAGCCCCCACACCGTCCGCAATCGTGTCATCACCCATTCATTATAGAGTTCGTCGGCCGTTTCCTGCTCTTCTTCATAGGCATAGCCCCTTTCCCCGACGGCTGCCATATAGCTCCGCAAGTCGGAAGGATTATAGCGGCGTATCCGTCCGTCAAAACTATGGGCAGAAGCACCCAAGCCGATATAGGGCGTAAAGTTCCAATACGAAGAATTGTGGCGGGAATACATTCCCGGCTTGGCAAAGTTGGATATTTCATACTGCTCGTAACCGGCTTCGGTCAGTTCTCGGCCAAGAAGGTCGAACATCGCTATGGTCTGCTCGTCGCTGCATTCCTGCAATTTTCCGGCATCACGCATTCGTGTCAATCGCGTACCTTCCTCATAAGTGAGGCTGTAGGCGGAAATGTGCGGCACGTCGAGAGCCACCGCCTTACCTACAGTCTGCGCCCACGATTCCAAAGTCTGGCCCGGAATGCCGTAAATCAGGTCAATACTGATATTACTGAAACCCGCCTGCCGCAATGTTGCCACTGCCTCCGCGGCTTGAGCCCCCGAATGTCGGCGGTTGAGCATGGCCAACTGGCCGTCGTCAAAGCTCTGCACCCCCATGCTGACACGGTTGACACCGATTTCAGCCAACGCACGGGCATAAACGGGCGTAACGTCGTCGGGATTCACCTCTATGGTAACTTCTTCAAGTTTCGCCACATCACACAGTCCGTGCAACAGCCCGCCCAGTTTCTCGGCCGGCACCAGCGAGGGAGTTCCGCCACCTATATATAAGGTCCGGACCGCCGACCCGCCAAGTTCCGCCTTCCGCACACGGTATTCCTTGACGAGCGCATCAAGATAGGCATCCAGTTTTTCTTCGGAAACGGCTACTGAATAGAAATCGCAATAGATACATTTTCTCTTGCAGAACGGTATATGTATATAAATTCCTGACATAATGCAAAAGTAATATTTTATGCTTAAACCCCAAACGGCCATTACTGTCCGGTAAAAATTATCAATGCCGCAGATTAGGGCCCGGCACGCCACTGCAAGAAAAAACGACACCCCGGCCTTGTAGCCGGAATGCCGTTTAGATTATCGAGGAAAGTCATATCCATGTTTGGAATACGACCTTTTCTGTTCGGGATTAGAGCACTACCTTTTCGGTGGTTGTAGGAGTCATGAGGATGTAGACACCCTTTGCCGGCATTTCAATCTTAGTGGCGTTGCCCGTGTAAATCAAAACGCCCTGCATATTGTAGACGTTCAGGCTGACACCGTTTGGATTGTAAAGCATACCGTTGGCAGCGTAGCAGCCGGAGTTGTCCGCTTCAGACGAAAGAACCGTAGCCGGGTCGTCGTCCAGCAATCTGAATTCACTCCAGTAGGCATCTGCCTTGTAGGCTTCCAGACTGCCTTTCGGCACATAAACAGGAATAGAGCGATCCACCTCGTAGAAAGTTTTTGCCTCTACGACCGGAGGAACGGCAGCGTTCACGATAATGCGTCCCAGCTTTGAGCAGAGGGAGAAACAGTTGTCGCCGATAGTCAGAAGGGATGACGGCAGGACAAGGTCTTCCAGATATGAACAGCCATAGAAGGCGGCATCTCCGATTTCCGTGACGCCTTCAGGGATGTTGAGTTCTTGCAATTGGTGACAGTTATAGAAAGCCCAGTTGCCAATACGTTGCAGAGCGCATTGTGATGCGGCCTCCGTTGAACCGCCAAAATGTACGGCACTCAGGCTGCGGCAGTTGTCAAAAGCGCTGTCATCGATTTCGGTCACCAATGATGGGATAGTGATTTCCTGAAGCATACGGCAGTTTTCAAAGGCACTTTCACCGATCTTGTTTACCGTTGCTGGGATAGTGACTTCCCGAAGTGCACGGCAGTTTTCAAAGGCTCTATAACCGATACTTTCCAAGTCTTTTGGCAATTTGGCTGTTTCCAAAAAAGTGAAATCAAGGAACCACTCGCCCGGAATTTCCTTTTCCAACAGCGATACATTTTCTACATCTAAATAAGTCAACGTATTTTGTTGGCGATTCATAAGGGGCAATATAATATAATCTATACCCATAAAACGGGTGTGTATTATCAAGGTTTTTAGCATGGTGCTGGAGGAATAAACTCCTTCAGAGGCAGTGGCGTATGCCAAGAGATCTTCACTGGGGCATACCAATTCTGTCAAATTTGGAGAGTCCTTGATAAGATTTTCTGGCAATTTTAGCTGTGAATAATTTTTATAAACACTCAAATTTCCACATCCGTAAAACGCATCCTGTCCTACACTTGTAACAGTGGACGAGACAGAGATGGAACGTAGAGAAGAAGAAATATTGCTACACAGGTAAGCCGGAATATGTTCAACTCCTTCACCAAAAACAAGCGTTGAAACATACTTACAATTTGGAGCATCTGAGGAACTTATGAAATCTTGAAAATTGACAGCATTCCACTCTATTGTAGTCAGATAGTCGCAGCCTTCAAATACATATTCCCCAATGTATCTCAAGCTGGAAGGGATGGTGAGAGTATCATCTTTTTTTACCCTTGGGTAATGCAACAAAATAGTCTTGTCTGCATCGTATAGGACCCCGTTTTCTGACAAGTAGGCAGGATTGCCGGATTCTACTTGGATATCAGTAAGTTCATACAGTGAAGAAAACGCACGTGTTCCTATATTGACAACACTTGAAGGAATCGTCAATGAAGTCGTAGAGAAATACCCCAAAAAAGCCCGATCAGCAATAACTCTTGTGCCTTCAACTATTTTGTAGTTTTCTCCCAGTTCGGGTTTGGCATTGATTAAGCAGTTGTCGACATACAATACATTGTCCACCCAATTTGAAGGGTCGTTGTAAAGAGCGGTTCTATCAAACGGATTCTCTCCAATGTATTTGACACTGGAAGGAATATTGACAGATGAGAGAGAGGTACATTTGGAAAACACTTGAGCTCCTATGCTTATGACACTAGAAGGAATAGTTACAGAAGTCAAAGAGGAACAATCCATAATAGCATATTCTGCGATAACCCTTGTTCCATCAACAATTTCATAAGATTCTTTCTGTCCAAGTTTGGCTTCAATTAAACAGTTGTCAATATACAATACACCATCCACCCAATTTGATGGGTCGTTATAGAAGGCAGTTCCCTTAAACGAATCCCACCCAATGGTTATCATGCTGGAAGGAATAGAGACAGAGGTGACTCCGGAACAACCGCTAAAAGTCCTCTCTCCAAGACCTGTCACAGTGTAGGTATTTTCCCCATGGGTAACGGTACTTGGAATAATAAGTTCACCGGAAATGGAGGAGTAAGCAGCATCTCGGACTACAGTAACTTCTGTAGGCCGATCACGATTGATACGATAGCAGAATTGGCCCTCTTGAAAGTCGCTACTTTGTGCCCAGGTTGTGAGGGACAGCGCTACAAAGGCCAGAAGGAATAACATTTTTTTCATAAGGCTATGTGTTTATGGTTAAAAAATATATAGAGTCAAAAAGCAGAATTGTGTTTTTATGATAGGAGGTATCCTATAATATACTACAACTACACTGAATTTGAAAGCAGAATTTCGCTTACAACAAAGACTATTCTATAACTCTACAAATATAACACAAATGACTGATATTCACAATAGATAATCATGTTTTTAGCATTATTTTTCCTTAATCCACTTAAATCCGAACAGAACATCTGTATTTGGACAGAACCGATAAAGACTTACCGTCAAGAACAAGCATTAGACTTTCGACAGATTACGTGCTGCTGTCAGGCAGATTGCTTTTCAGCTTTAGCTGAATAGGTGGCAGTCTAATAACCAATTTGGGTTAAATATATGAAATATGTTATCAAACATACGTGTTTTACTTTGAATTTTACAAATAAGTTTCTACTTTGCGAAAGCAAAAGGAAAAAGGCCGAAAGCGAAACCCAAGCTGAAGTCCGGTGGCGTTTTCGGGCGTTTTTTATTTGCTGAAAATGGAAAATTATTTTTTACTAACTTTTTAATATTCTCTAATACAATGAAAGTTTACGAAACCAACGAAATTAAAAACATTGCCCTCATTGGTAGTAAGGGATCTGGGAAAACCACACTCGCAGAAGCGATGCTTTACGAGTGTGGAGTTATAAAACGAAGAGGCAGCATCGAAAACGGCAACACCGTATGCGACTACTTCCCGGTGGAAAAAGAATATGGCTACACAGTATTCTCCACTGTCTGCTATGCAGAATTCCTGAACAAGAAACTCAACGTAATCGACTGCCCGGGCGGCGACGACTTTGTAGGCAACGCGATTACGGCTCTTAACGTTACCGACACCGGCGTTCTCCTTATCGACGCCCAATATGGTGTGGAAGTCGGCACACAAAATATTTTCCGTACTACTGAAAAAATTCAGAAACCGGTCATCTTTGCTGTCAACCAGCTTGACGGCGACAAAGTGGATTTCGACAACGTTATCCAACAAATGAAGGACGTGTTCGGCAACAAAATCGTCCTGATTCAATATCCTATCAACCCGGGTACAGGCTTCAACGCCATGATTGATGTGCTTTTGATGAAGATGTACAGCTGGGGTCCTGACGGTGGTGTTCCTACCATTTCTGAAATTCCGGCAGACCAGATGGAAAAAGCGAAAGAGCTGAACAAGCTGCTCGTGGAAGCCGCTGCCGAAAACGACGAAAACCTGATGGAAAAATTCTTCGACCAGGGAGTTCTTACTGAAGACGAAATGCGCGAAGGTATCCGCAAGGGCCTTATTGACCGCAGCATTTTGCCGGTATTCTGCGTGAGCGCGCTGAAAGACATGGGCGTTCGCCGTATGATGGAATTCCTCGGCAATGTCGTTCCTTTCGTCAGCGACATGCCAGTTCCGGTCGACACCAAATTAGAAGAAGTTCCGGCCGACTCCAACGGTCCGACAAGCATATATGTGTTCAAGACATCCGTTGAACCGCACATCGGTGAAGTTTCCTATTTCAAAGTAATGTCGGGTACGCTCAAGGCCGGCGACGACCTTACGAACATGCGCACAGGCAACAAGGAACGCATCGCACAGATTTTCTGCGTATGCGGACAAATCCGTACGGCTGTCGACGAAATCCACGCCGGCGACATCGGTGCAACAGTGAAGATGAAAGATGTGAGCACAGGTGATACGCTCAACGAAAAGAACTGCGAACACGTGTTTGACTTCATCAAATACCCGGCACCGAAATATCAGCGTGCCATCAAGCCGGTGAACGAAGCCGACGCTGAAAAGCTCAACGAAGTGCTCAACCGCATGCATCTCGAAGATCCGACTTGGATTGTGGAACAGTCGAAAGAACTGAAACAGACTATCGTTTCCGGACAAGGTGAATTCCACCTCCGCACATTGAAATGGCGTATCGAAAACAACGATAAGATTCAAATCAATTTCATCGAGCCGCGCATTCCTTACCGCGAAACTATCACGAAGGCTTCTCGCGCCGACTACCGCCACAAGAAGCAATCGGGCGGCGCCGGACAGTTCGGTGAAGTTCACCTCATCGTTGAACCTTACACAGAAGGCATGCCGGAACCGGACGTTTACAAGTTCAACGGACAGGAATTCCGCATGAACATCCGCGACAAACAGGAAATTCCATTGGAATGGGGCGGCAAGCTCGTTGTCTACAACTGTATCGTGGGTGGTGCCATCGATGCACGCTTTATTCCTGCCATCGTGAAAGGCTTGATGGACCGCATGGAACAAGGTCCGTTGACAGGTTCTTACGCACGCGACGTACGCGTTTGTATCTACGACGGTAAGATGCACCCGGTTGACTCCAACGAAATCTCCTTCCGCCTTGCCGGACGTAACGCCTTCAGCGAAGCATTCCGCAATGCGAACCCGAAGATTCTGGAACCGGTTTACGATGTAGTGGTACTCGTTCCGTCCGACAAGATGGGTGACGTGATGAGCGACTTGCAAGGACGCCGCGCCATCATCATGGGTATGGAAAGCGAAAAGGGATTTGAAAAAATCACAGCCCGTGTTCCGTTGAAAGAAATGTCGTCCTACTCTACTGCCCTCAGCTCTATCACAGGCGGCCGCTCTTCTTTCACCATGAAGTTTGCATCCTACGAACTCGTTCCGGGCGACATTCAGGAAAAACTGCTCAAGGCTTACGCCGAAGAAAACAAGGAAGAATAACAGACATTCAGACTTATATACTCCGAAACGGACATCTGCCAGACAGGTGTCCGTTTTTTCGTTCCCCCGCAACGACAGGACAAAAGAACAATTAAAGGTTAGCGGTTATAGGTTAGAGTTATTGACAAATTGCTTATCGACAGACAGGTGAAATTTTGTTCTTATGTCGAAAAATAAATTTCTCCGACATAAGAACAAAAAGACATAAGTGGGGTTATGGTTTAGGGGGTATAGGTTAGAGTTGTCGGCGGTTTTTTCGTGACAAACTGGGAAATTTTTGTTCTTTTGTTCTTCTGTCAAAAAAAAACTCGGACACAAGAACATAAGAACATAATTTTGAGAATATTCTTATCATCTCTTTTTTGTTCTTCTGTCAAAAAAGTTAGAGATTATCCGTAAATCCATAAGATAGTATAAGAAGCCCCCGGTAAATAGCCGGAGGCCTCATACTTTTTTTATATTTTTATCCTATTTGTGGTTTTGTGTTGTTATAGCAGCCTGTTCTACAAATAGGAAGGAGGTACTGATAATCTTGTCCTCGTACGTCCATATTGTGACCGGTATATCCAAATCCTCGAGCGAGCGCTCAGACCAGACTGTCAGCGGGAAGGTCGAGATACCGTCTCCAGGGTTGCAGCTAAATCCGCATTGTTTCAGAACTGTATTTCGGCTTACGTCCAGAGCTGTCAACATATTGTAGGAACAATCCAGCTTTGTCAGTGACGTGTTCTTGCCTGTATCTAGGTCCGTGAGTTTATTATAATCGCAAAACAGTGCTTTCAATGCTGTATTTCGGCTTGTGTCCAGATTTGTCAACATATTGTAGGAACAATTCAGCTCTGTCAGTTTCACATTTTGGCTGACATCCAATGTTGTCAGCATATTACCTTGGCATTCAAGTGTATCAAGTTCCGTACATTTGCTGACATCCAATAAGGTCAACTCATTGTAGTAACATTTTAGTGTCGTCAGTTTTGCATTCTGGCTGATATCCAATGCTGTCAGTTTATTGCCCTGGCATTCAAGAATGTCAAGTTCCGTACATTTGCTGATATTCAGTTCCTTCAACGAATTAGTGAATGAGGTGTTCAGTTCAATCAGTGATGTGTTTTGGCTGAGATCCAACTCGGTTATCGTATTCTTTGAGCAGTCCAGATATGTCAGCGATTTGAAATACTTGATACCATCCAAAGAGTATAATTGACACCACGAAACATTTAACTTGGTCAAAGCAGCAATATTGTCCATGTCTTGCAGGGTAATGTTTTGGGCATTAGATATAATCCCTTGGTCCTGTAATAACTGTGCAAAGTCCGAATCGAAGAGACTGGCGAAATTTGTGTTTGTGGATGTTCCGGACTGGGTAACGGTTACCTGTACTTTTTGGTCTCGGCAGACAATATTGGCATAGGCCGTGCGCTCAGCCTGTTCAAGATTTCCCTCAGCTGTCAGTTCGACAGTCTGTTGACCCGCCACACCGCTTAGATCAGAAGCAGTCAGCCAATCTGGGTCGTCACCTTCACAGGTGATGGTGAGTGTCCAGTCGGCAGAGGCGATGAAAGAAATTGTCGCAGTCCTATTTTCGGCAGCGCTGAGAGTATATTCAGTCTGTTCAATCACGATTTCAGGCTCTGGAGGAGCCGGCTCTTCCACTTGGCAAGATGTTAATACAAGGACAGTAGCGAGAGCCGCCAAGTAGAATTTTTTCAAGGTTGGAAAAAAGATTTTTTTGCTCATATAAATTTAATTTAAATATCTTGTAATTTTCGGTCTGAAGAGCAAAAGGACAAAATTATGAAAACATACGAATCAGTCCTTCTGTCAAAAATAAATACCGTCAAGAGTGTGTCGTTTTTTGGTTAACGAGTTGTAAGTGAAGGGCATAAGACAATTCCAAATAATGAAACGGGCCGGAGACAAGGTGGTTTCCGGACCGTTTCATAGGGGAGTTTAAGTCACATTTATCTTACAATCACACGTTCTACCTTCGCACCGATGCGAACGAGGTAAACACCTGCCGGTACATAGACGGTGCGTTCGCGTCCCTGGTATACGGCTGTACCTGCTGCATTGTAAACGGTAGCTTCCTCTTCAGAATCCAGGATGCGCAGCCAGCCTCTCATGCCTACCACTCGGAACGAACCATCGGCCGCCGTTTGAGTGATACCGCTGGAGTCGATACCTGTCAGGGTCACGGTGATGTCATAGTCCAGATAGTTGGGCGATGATACCGGAATGGTGACGTTGTAGGTTTTGCCAACCTCAATTCCGTTGCCGCCTAAGTATACGAGTTGGTTGTCGGCAATCGAAAGGCCTTTCACTTCGGGGTCACCGTCCACCGTTCCGAAAACGGCTTTTTCAGGGGTGGCTGGAAGCATGACACTGCCGGCAACACCCGCTTCAATGGTGCCCTCAACGGTTTTCTCACCGGTCCATTCCGCTTTGTTTATAACTAGGGTAAAGGATGTCGGACTGCAACATGTTTTTGTGATATCGTTGAATCCCACCACGTTGACAGTGTATGTTCCCACGTTAGCAGGAAGTCCGATGAATTTGTCTTCGCCACCTTCAACCGTGTAGGAGTAGTAAAATTCCAGTTTGTCGCTGCCTGTCAGTGTGAAGTCCTCACCTTGTGCCGCCGGTTTACCGTCGTATGTGATGTTTCCGTTCGTTGTAACGGTTAACGGCGTTTCGTCGAACGTATAGACCGCCCAGGGGAATCCTTCGCAGTAGTCGCTATCGCCGAACTGCGCATCAATCTGCATCACGGTGTGGCCGTCTGCAATCCATGCCTCGTTCGGTCGGATGTCGAGATAGCCGCCCGACAGGTACAGGGTATTGCTGAATGCCTGTATGCTTCCGCTGATATATCCGCCCGTCATGTCGACTGTGCCGCGGTTGGATAGGCTGTTTCCGCCCTCACCCCAGTTGGCGGCTATGATGCCACCGTTCATCGTGAAAGTGCCATTGCCTCTTATGTATACGCCTCCTCCGGTATAGCTTTCCGCTTTGTTGCCGGTGACGCTGCCACCGTTCAAAATCAGCGCGCCACCATCGTTGACATATACGCCTCCGCCATTGTCGCGCGCGATATTACCAGCCAGAACACCGCTTTCCATACTCATTGTGCCTGACAGATATACCGCTCCGCCATAAGGATAGCCTATACCTCCGGTGATGACACCTCCCTGTACGGTTCCCGTCGTAGCCCCTTCGGGAGCATCGGCCGGCAGTTCCCCTTCGTAGAAAGTCCACAATCCATTGTCGGCTACGTAATAGTTATGCCGGTGTTCCGGCGTTTGGCTGCCTTCCATGCAGTCGCACACGGTCAGATGTGCGCCTCCCTGTACGGTGATGACAGAACCTGTGCCTGTGCCGGTCAGCTTGTAGCCGTTCAGGCAGAGAACGGCGTAACCGTTTGTCAGCACGATGTCCGAGTCGAGCTTCGTGTCTTCGGTCAGGTAGTAGCGCATTGGCGAAGTTTCTGCTCCTCCTGCCATCTTACTGTCGGCCGGCAGAGTCTGCCAATCATCGTGGTGCGTCTCGGACGAGGCATTGACAACCGTAACTGTCATCTCTGTTTCCGCAGAAGTATAGTTCGGATCACCCGGGTCGTAGATGACTGCATAGCTTTCCGTTCCCAGTGTTTGCGGCACGATGTTTCCATCCTTCCAGCTCCAGCCTTCGGGCAACGGTATATCGGAGAGCGGCATGCCGGCTATGACCATGATGTTTGTCGGCAACGTATAGGAAGGAGTTGCCGGATAGATGGTAAAATCGGCAGTTCCTGAAAAATAAGAATGTGGCCGGATATTAATTTCAAGTGCCAATATTTTTATGGTATACTCACCAGCATTGGTAGGCAGCCCCTCAACAAAGTTTTCTTCGCCTTTCACTGTGTAGTAACACTTCAAGGAACATTGAGAAAGATTATCTATCTCAAAATCGTTGTGTGGTTCTATTGGTTGCCCGTCGTAGACAATATTATTACGGATATCTATAAAATTATCTCTACTCTTATAGACCGCGAACGGGAAGCCTTCTTTATAGTTAGGATCAAAATCCGTTCCCCATTGTGAGATGTCGACAATGGTGATGTTGTCCCCAACAAAATGTTCAGGGTTTTCGACAAAATATCCGCCATTAATAGTGTATCTTCCTCCATTCAGGACATATCCGTCCTGCATATAACAATATATCGAATGCATTTCAGCCGAACTGTCGTACAATTCGAATCCGTTGTTTTTGCCGGCAGCAGTATTGCCGGATATTACACTGCCACCGTCAAGAGTGATTGTTTTGTGGCTATATATTCCACCGCCGTTTTGTGAAGCAGTGTTGTTGCTAATGGTTGCTCCGTTGATTTTACATGACTCCATGGCGTAAATACCTCCACCGGCAGTTGCCGAGTTGTTGGAGATGTTCGTGTTTTCATGTATAAAGTTATCTTGGGAGGCTGTCTCAAAGTATACTCCTCCTCCGTTACGTGCTGCTGTATTGTTAATGATAGAACTGGAATTAAGATGAGTGTAAACACTAGAACCGGCATATACGCCTCCGCCGTCTTGTGAAGCAGTGTTGTTGCTGATAGTTACATTGTAGATATCAAATGGGGCCGTAGCGTAAATACCTCCGCCGAAAGTGGCCGAGTTGTTGGTGATATTCACAGCTGAGATAGTTGCTTGAATTGATAACGAGCCGATATTGCCATTTTCATCAGATCCTACATAAATACCCCCTCCTTTAGTGGCACTGTTGCCCGAAATCTCACCTCCGTGGATGGATGCAGAACCTCCGTTTATCGACAGGCCGCCTCCGTTCTCTCCGTTACCTCCGGTGATTTTGCCTCCGTTCATTGAGAAGCGTGAAGAAGTTCCGTGAAGCTCCACTCTGCCACGTACAGTGCCGCTTGCCATATTTATGGTTCCGCGACAAGTAATCGTTCCTGCAACCGTGACATCTGAAATGTTAAGCGTTGCACCTTCTTCGACAATAATATCAGCTGTGCATAACCCATAGCCGATATTCTCGTCTCCGCTGTCACGGCAACTGCAAAGAGTCAAAGTTCCAGATACTGTAATCTTCAACTGCCAAGACCTCGACATAACGTCATAACCGTTTAGACACAGAATGACATCGCTTTCTTTGGGAACCGCTAACTGATTCATTGGAACATAACTTGACGCTGTCAAGTAAGAATTGGCTGTTAGTGTGGTAGCCGTTATCTTGTTTGGAAGTCCCTCCCAACCGCTATGGTCGTGCTCTGTTGCGAACGCTGTCTCACAGTGAAACAGCATCATTAGGAACTGAGCGATGATTAAAAAAGTAAGTCGTTTCAGTTTCATTAGTATAAAAAGTTTGAGGTTAGTATTAATTTATTTAGAATTGTCAAATATGTATCGTGCCCATAGCAGGCGGGAATGTCAATGTAAGTAATTTGAGCAAGAAAAGAAACGGCATACTTGCTTCCGTGTATGATATATGTTAGGGGGGAGTAGTCAAGAGAATTTTAACGAAGTAAAATAAAACAATTGAAAAGTAAGAAATTTTAAGCGTTAAGAAATATAAAAATTGTTGTTTGAGCAATTTTTTGTCGTTTGAGCAATTTTGAAATTGTTGTTTAAGCAATTTTTTGTCGTTTGAGCAATTTTGAAAATGTCCCCAAATTAGGGGACATTTTGGGAAAAAGGCAGTTTTTTTGAGAGTTTACAGTCTACGGTTTACATGGAAGAGGAGCCGGAGTTATCGGTCAGCGAGATTCTGTAAACCATAAACTGTAAACCATAAACTCTTAAATAAATTTCCGACAAAAGGACATTCTTTGGCTTATGGTTTAGGAGTTATAGGTTAGAGTTGTCGGTAGATTTTTTTTCGCGACAAACAGGGGTATTTTTGTTCTTCTGTTCTTCTGTCAAAAAAAGAATATTAGCAAAGCCGACCGTATGTTTGGAAGACTATAAATAAAAAAACACATCCCGACACGTGGCTGTGTCGGAATGTGCTCCTATATTCTTTCAACGTTCAGGCAATCAGCAGCCCAGCAGCCGCTGCAATACTTCCACCTGATAGTTCCACAGATTTTTCGATTCTTCGAGCTCGTCGGGTTCGGCAAAATCCGTCACGGTCAGCAACGTAGTATCGGTCATTTCCGACACGTCAACCCTCAGTTCGAAATACGACTTGTCGTCCTCGTCCTTCCAGCGGTAGCGCACATATTTTTCCGTACGCATCGCAATTATCGTAGCCGGCTGTTCGGCTCCCTTCCACGAGAAAACGACATCCTTTCCGTGCATCTCTGCATTGTCGGCAAACCACTCCTTCAGTCCGTTGGCAGTTGCCAGATACGACCAGAGCAAAGGCACGGGAGTGCTTTTCATTTCAAATTCCAGTGTATATTTTATTTTCGCCATAGTATTAAGTCCATAAAAAAATTTCGGGTGCTAAATAAACACAAAGTTCATAAACCAACAAATCTTTAAAGCACTTTTCTTGCAGAATTGACACTTTTCCACGGTTTAATATTTTTTCATACTGGATTTCCACAAATTCATGGAAATTTTATGGTTCATTACATTTTAATTCTATAATTTTGCAAATAGCAAAAAATACAACAATTATGGCTTTATTTGACAAGCTGATCCAAACAGCGCAACAGAACAAACAACGAATAGTCCTTGCAGAAGGCACAGAACCAAGAACTTTGCAAGCAGCCGACATGCTTCTCCGTGATGAAATCGCCAACATCATCCTCATCGGAAAGCCCGCAGAAATAACAGCTAAAGCAGCCGAACTCGGACTCAAGCATATCGACAAGGCTACAGTCGTAGACCCGACAAATACAGAAGCGACTGAAAAGTATGCACAACTTTTCTATGAGCTCCGCAAATCAAAAGGCATCACGATTGAAGATGCCCGCAAAACCGTTCTCAACCCTCTTTATCTGGGCTGTCTCATCATCAAGAACGGTGAAGCCGACGGACAGGTTGCCGGCGCACTCAACACTACCGGCGATGTGCTCCGCGCAGCATTCCAGGTCATCAAACCGAAAAAAGGCATCAGTGTCGTTTCCGGCGCATTCCTTATGCTTCTTCCGGAAAACTGCCCTTACGGCCAGGACGGCATGCTGATTTTTGCCGACTGTGCAGTAGTGCCCAACCCGACTGCGGAAGAATTGGCACAAATCGCCGTTTCATCGGCTCAGACAGCTAAGGATTTGGCAGGTTTCGACCCGCGTGTTGCCATCCTCAGCTTCTCAACCAAAGGCAGCGCAAAACACGAAATGGTGGACAAAGTCATCGAAGCTACAAGAATCGCCAAGGAAATGGCTCCGGAACTGGCTCTCGACGGCGAATTGCAGGCTGATGCAGCCATCGTTCCTTCAGTGGGCAAGAGCAAGGCTCCGAACAGCGACATCGCCGGAACTGCCAACGTACTGGTATTCCCGTCGCTCGAAGTGGGCAACATCACTTACAAGCTCGTTCAGCGTCTGAGCGGTGCACAGGCAGTAGGTCCTGTACTCCAAGGTCTGGCACGTCCGGTGAACGACCTTTCTCGTGGCTGCAGCCCGGAAGACATCTATAAAACAGTCATCATCACTTGTAACCAAAGCATCAACGCAAAATGAAAATATTAGTGCTCAACTGCGGAAGTTCTTCCGTAAAATACAAACTCATCGAACTTTCAGGCAACGAACAGAACATCCTTGCCGAAGGCGGTGTAGAAAAAGTAGGTCTCCCCGACTCTTTCCTCAAATTCAAATTCAACGGCGAAAAAGTGACTATCAACGCTTCTATGCCTAACCATAATGTGGCTATCCGCATCATTCTCGACAACCTGACAAGCGAAAAATACGGTTGCATCAAGAATTTTGACGAAATCGAAGCCGTTGGCCACCGCCTCGTTCACGGTGGAGAAAAATTCAACTCCAGCGTTCTTATCAACGACGAGGTAATCGCCAAGGTTAAGGAATGCTACGACCTCGCTCCGCTCCACAACCCGGTGAACATTGCCGGTGTCGACGCTATCAGCGAAATCCTTCCTGACGTGCCGCAAGTGGGCGTATTCGATACGGCTTTCCACCAGACAATGCCGTCGTACGCCTATATGTACGGTCTGCCCTACGAAATGTATGAAAAATACGGCGTTCGCCGCTACGGCTTCCACGGAACAAGCCACCGCTACGTTTCCCGCCGTGCCTGCGAATTCCTCGGTCTGGAATACGAAAAACAGCGCATCATCACTTGCCACATCGGTAACGGCGGTTCCATCACTGCCATCAAGGACGGCAAGTCGGTCGACACATCAATGGGTATGACTCCGGTCGAAGGTCTGATTATGGGTACTCGCTGCGGCGACGTTGACCCGGGAGCTCTTCTCTACATCCAGCAGAAAGAACACCTCGACCACGAAGGCATGCAGGCGCTCATCAACAAGAAGAGCGGTGTGGCAGGTCTGACAGGCGTATCTTCCGACATGCGCGACATTGAAAAGGCAGTGGAAGAAGGCAACGAACGTGCCATCATGGCGTTGAACATGTACGAATACCGCATCACTAAATATATCGGTGCCTACACAGCTGCATTGGGCGGTGTCGACGTGATTGTGTTCACAGGCGGTGTCGGCGAAAACCAGACAGGCACACGCGAACGCATCTGCAAGCAGCTTGCCTTCCTCGGCATCGAATTCGATGTTGAAAAGAACAAGACTCGCGGCGAAGAAATCGAGCTCAGCACTCCGAATTCAAAAGTTCGCGTCGTAGTCATCCCGACTGACGAAGAATACATGATTGCCCGCGACACGGAAGCAATCGTAAAGGCATTGTAAGAAGTCATACACTGAAAACGATACAGCGTAAAGACTGCATTCTGTATTCCGCAGAATGCAGTCTTTTTTCAAAAAGGTAGTTCCACTTTTTTCATATCATTTCTATGCGCAAGAAAAAACTGTGGCGGTTCATCCGCCTTTTCGTGGTCTGGTTTTTCATTCTTTCTATCGGTTCGGTCATCCTGTTCCGTTTTGTTCCCGTCTATTTCACTCCGCTCATGGGCATACGCTGCGTGCAGCAGCTGGCCGACGGCAAAAGCCTGAAGCTGAAACATGACTGGGTGTCGCTCGACGAAATGTCGCGCCACATGCCGATGGCTGTCATCGCCTCGGAGGACAACCGCTTTGCCGAGCATCACGGCTTCGACTTCGTGGAAATCAAGAAAGCCATCAAGGAGCGGGAATCCGGCAAGCGGAAACGCGGCGCAAGCACCATATCGCAGCAAACGGCCAAGAACGTCTTCCTGTGGCCCTCATCGTCATGGCTCAGGAAAGGACTGGAAGCCTATTTCACGGTCCTCATCGAAATCTGCTGGAGCAAGGAGCGCATCATGGAAGTGTACCTCAATTCCATTGAGATGGGCGACGGCATCTACGGCGTGCAGGCCGTAGCCGAAGAACATTTCAACAAGGACGCCGACAATCTGTCGGCCAACGAATGCGCCCTGATAGCCGCCACCCTGCCCAACCCGCGGAAATTCAACTCCGCCCACCCCTCCAGATACATGAAAAAACGCCAGGCACAAATCCGCCGTCTCATGCGCCTCGTCCCCCAATTCCCCGAAAAGAAGGATTAAGTGCGGGGTTAACGTAAAAACGGGAAGTTTCCTTACTCGTTTCTTAGTGATTCCCAATAGGGTTGCAGCCGTTCTCTTATCAATAGACCGACGGTCTGAAAATCTATGGATTCCGGGTATTTTATTTTCCGCAGAAAACCATTCCAGAAGGATTGACGTTCTTTCGATGAGAAAAACTCTTCGGTAAACAAGGGGTGATTCTCCCGATAACCAGTTTCCCTATTTGCAAAAGTCGATGTAATAGCATCCGACAGTATTTCACTGTCCACCCTATCTGTCACCAGAATACGATAGACATCAAAGAAGTCCTTCATTCGACTATTGGCCAAAGAGAGAACTATCATGGCATGGAACTTTTCTGCAACGACAGTTTCCAATGAATAAGCCTTTATCTCCGCCTGCGGTACGGTATCTATCAAAGTAGGAAAAGCCAGGTCTTGAGGCACAGGAGTAACAATATCGCCAAATCCTATATCCATAGATACGCGCTGACGGGCAGTGTCAAGATGAGCAACGACAGAAACACGTACTCCGTGATATTCCTTGTTTACCGTTATATCCTCCGCTTCTACCGTATCAGCGTCATAGTCGACTCCGTCAAGAACACATTCAACATTGCATATTTCCTTGAGAATTCGTTTGATGTTCTCCTTATCATTGTTGATACGGATCGCCATAAAGTCTATATCCAAGGTCGGACGGGCTTCAAAGCGGTCGTGAGCATAAAGCAAGGCACCACCCTTTAGGATAAAACGCTCACGGTAGTTACTGATGGACAAACGATAAAGCAGCCGTTCCTGCATGTAACGGGAAATCATCATTTGCGGATTGTAGCGTTCCGCTCTTGATAAATTCAGCAGCCGTTCCTTAACCGATTTTCCGGAATTAATTGTTGTCTTGCTCATTATAGAATAAATTTTATCAACTCATCAATTTTTTTACCTACTCGCAGTTGCGATGCGTATTCATAGAGACGGGTGATGTCACGTTCTTTCCGCGACAGATAGTTATTGAATATTTCGGAGCTTACATCCAAGCCAATCTTATTCCGATACTTAATGGCATCGCAGACCGATTTTTCCAAATCATACACTTTAACCTTGAAACCGTCAATCTCCACTTCAATAACTCCGAGCTCATAAACCTTTTGTGTCATAAAACTAAGTTCAATGGGCGGGAACACGGGAAGCGTTATCCGTCGTGTGCGTTCTACCGCAATGTGGTATGCTTGTGGAATTTGAGTTGTAAGCTCATGGTACGACCATGCGGAATAAAGACACAACACACCGCCTGGTACCAATGTTTCGACATCAATCATTTGTTTGGCCAGTCCATTATTGAGTGCGTATACGCCTCGGCGCAACCGTACAATCCGCCCGGTTCTCGTACCATACAATAACTGGTCATATAGAGATACCTTTTTGGCTTCCGCTGACGATATGTAACCGCCATTACGAGTTATATATTCCGTTATATTCATTTTAATTCTCTTGTCATCTGCAAATTTACTGCATTTTTTCTAATATGCAGTATGTTTGATGCAATAATTAGGGCTGAACTATGATAATCTACTGTTTAGTGATTCCGTTTATGATACAATCTGATATATAAATTGATTATCAGGTTAATATATAATTATTCTCAGTTCAAGCATGGAACTGCAATGCCACATCTAAGTTGGAGGTCGTAGCCGAAGAACACTTCAACAAGGATGCCGACAATCTGTCGGCCAACGAATGTGCCCTGATAGCCGCTACCCTGCCCAACCCGCGGAAATTCAACTCCGCCCACCCCTCCAGATACATGAAAAAACGCCAGGCACAAATCCGCCGCCTCATGCGCCTCGTTCCCCAATTCCCCGAAAAGAAGGATTAAGTGCGGTTAGAGATTATAGGTTAGGGATTAGAGATTCGGGATTGAAGGCTAACACTCTGTTAAATCATCCAACTATTAACTAAAAAACTTTCCTTTTTTCAGGTCATTACATAAAAACCAAAGATTTAATTTTGAATTTTAAAAAGATGATTTCAAATTCTTTTTAAGAGGCAATCCCTTTTAATCAAATTTTAATCCGTATCTTTGTAAATTGAGAATAGTTTGCTTTTATAGAATTCGCTGATGGATCACTTGACAAAAGAACAGCGTCATAAAAATATGGCAGCAAATAAAAGTAAAGGAACAAAACTGGAACTTTTGTTTGGAATACTGCTTTGGAATGCGGGTATACATTATCGTAAAAATGACAAAACAGTTTTTGGATTGTCACAACTATGAATTCAAATAGGATAAAAAGTTGTTTTATCATATTTGGATACTAAACCAATTTTATGCTTAAGAATTATTATGAATAATTGGAGTAGAGAAGAAACTATTATTGCTTTTAATGTGTACTGCAAAATACCATTCAAAAATTGTAGTAAATCACATCCAATAATTGTAAAATATGCAAAAATTCTCGGTCGGACCCCAAGTGCTTTAAATATGAAGATTGGGAATATTGGGCGATTGGATCCTGATTTAAAAAACAAGGGTATTATTGGTCTTGTACACGGAGCAAAATTGGAGCAATTGGTTTGGGATGAGTTTTATGGAAATCCAGAAAAACTTGCATTTGAAAGTGAACGATTGATAGCAAAATTTTCAAATATGCCAATTGAAATGTCAACTAATATTTTGACTGAAGATTTGCCTCGCGGAACAGAACGAGAAATGATTGTAAAACAAAGAGTAAATCAGTCTTTTTTTAGGGCGGCAGTTTTGAGTGCTTACAATTTTTGCTGTTGTATATCAGGAGTTCAAAATCCAGAATTATTAGACGCATGTCATATTGTTGATTGGTCTAAAGATACAATAAATAGAACCAATCCGAAGAATGGTTTATGTATGAATCCTTTTTTCCACAGGGCGTATGATAGATATTTGTTTTCAATTACTCCCGATTTTAAAATTGACATATCAGATATGCTTATGCAACACGTAAAAGAAGATTTGTTTCAAGCTTATTTGAAAGAGCTTAATGGAAGAAGTATTATGTTGCCTGATAAATTTTTCCCTCAAAAAGATTTTCTAGACATACATTATCAGCAATATAAATCAGCATATTAAAATGGTAAAATATTTTATACGTCTATTTTCGGATAAACAGAATCTGAACAAAATTCAAGATTTGTTTTACCCAATAGTAATGATTCTTCGTCAAGAAAAAGAAGGATGCTATAATTATAGACTGCAAAAACAAGATGTCGTAATCCAAACTCCGGAAGGCGAAGAATTGTTACGAATTCCGGCATCTGTCTTTTTGGAAGAAGCAGAAATCTTGTTAAATGCAATTAATGAAAAAGATGGAGCATTTGCTGTGCCCTCTATAGAGCGTTTTATGAATAGTGTTTTTTGCCATTCTTTAAAAGCAAAAACATCAGATAAGACGGATATAAGGATTGTTTTGCATGATCGTAGAACGAAAATAAACTCAGAAATGGGATTTAGCATTAAGTCTCAGCTTGGAGGAGATTCTACGTTGTTGAATGCAAGTAAGGCAACAAATTTTAACTTTAAAATTGAGGGTGTTTCTTTCACGGATGCAGAAATCTCCGAAATCAATGCGATAAATCCAAAGCGAAATAAAGTAATTGAAAGAGTAAATGCTATTAGGAATAAGGGTGGGGTGTTAGTCTTTGATAAAGTGGATAATTTGACATTCAGGAATAATTTAATTTTATTGGATGGTGATTTGCCTACAATTATAGCCAATTTACTTTTAGAGCAGCTTAATTCGGGTATTTCTACTTTAAAGACACTAGTTGAGAGACTTACGGAAATAAATCCGTTAAAATATGATGTTTCCCAAGCTTCTCCTTTTTATGAATATAAAATTAAGCATCTTTTGACATCTGCCGCATTAGGTATGATGCCAGCTACTGCTTGGAATGGAAGATATGATGCCAATGGCGGTTATTTGGTTGTAAAGAAAGATGGAGAAATTTTATGCTATCATTTCTATGATCGAAATAGGTTTGAAGATTATCTATTTTCTAACGCATATTTAGAGCGTTCAAGTACGACTCGTCATGAATATGCGTCTATTGTAAAAGAACATGGAGAACTTTTGTTTAAATTAAATTTTCAGGTAAGATTAAAATAATAATTATTGTATGCGAACAGATGCATACAATAATTACTTGAGGATGACGATTTAATTCTTTCCTTTTTTTCAGGTCATTACATAAAAACCAAAGATTTTTATGTAAGTTTGCATCTACGAATTAAAGTGGAACCATAAAACATTACAATCAGATGATATCAAATTTCATTACGTGGACTTTTAATCCTGATATGATTTCGTGGCCGGTGACCATCCGCTGGTACGGCATGATGTTCGCCATCGGTTTTATATTGGGCGTATATATTATTTCTAAAATCTTCAAGCATGAAGGCGTGAAGCAAAGTTGGGTAGACTCGCTTTTCGTCTACGTCATTCTGTGTACGGTAATCGGTGCCCGACTGGGACACGTGTTCTTCTATGCCTGGGACTACTATTCGCAGAATCCGGGCGAAATTCTGAAAGTGTGGCACGGAGGACTGGCCAGCCACGGCGGTGCCATCGGCATCCTGCTCGGCATGTTCCTCTACTCATGGAAGGTGACGAAACGCAATGTGCTGTGGACGCTCGACCGTCTGGTGATTCCTGTGGCCATGGTAGGCGGACTTATCCGCATGGGCAACCTGTTCAACCACGAAATTTATGGCGACCCGACCAACCTGCCGTGGGGTTTCCGCTTCATTGAAAACCTCGACGCATGGATGCAGGGCGCACAGCCGATATTCAGCGTACCCTCCCATCCGACACAAATCTACGAGGCTCTCTGCTACTTTGCCTTGTTCGGACTGCTGATATTCCTCTACTGGAAGCGCAACGCAGGCGAACGCCAGGGACTGATTACGGGCATGTTCTTCGTCATTCTTTTCACGGCACGTTTCCTCATCGAATATATCAAGAACCCGCAGGAAGACTTCGAAGTAGGCATGATTCTGAACATGGGACAGATTTTGAGTATTCCGTTCATTATTGCCGGCATCATCCTTTGGATTCGTGCGATGAAAAATCCGCGTGTGCCTATCGACTATAAAAACGAGTTTGCTCCGGAAGACAAAAAGTAACGGACTATGACAGAACAGCTTGATTCTTTCTATCAGACAATCGGCTATACGGCCGGCGGACAAATCGACACGCCCCACCGCATTATCATCGTCGTGTCGGTGCTTGCGCTGTGCTTTATCGTCTATCTGCTCTGTAAAAAAGTTGTCGTACCCGTTCTGCAAAAACTGGTATCAAAAACTTCGGCCACTTGGGACGACCATCTGCTGAACGAAAAGGTGACGAACGTTGCCTGCCAGTTCCTGCCGCTACTTCTCCTCTATCTGCTCCTTCCGCTGGCTTTCCACGACAAGCCGCTGATACTCGACGTTGTCAACAAACTGACCGTTCTGCTCATCATAGCCATCGGCACAAAACTGATACTGGCGTTTATCTCCACGTTCTACATCATCACCAACGAGTCCGACAAAATGCGCAACAAGTCGCTCAAGGGCTTCTACCAGATGCTGAAAATCGTGGTGGTGTGCATCAGTTTGATTCTGATGTTCAGCATTATTCTTGACAAGCGTCCGGAAGTACTGCTGACCGGTCTGGGAGCTTCGGCAGCCATTTTGATGCTCGTTTTCAAGGATTCGATTATGGGTCTTGTGGCAGGCGTGCAAATCAACGCCTACGACATGCTCCGTCCCGGCGACTGGATTAAGATGGAGAAATTCAACGCCGACGGTATCGTGACGGAAGTGACCCTCAACATTGTCAAAATCCGCAACTGGGACAACACCATTATCACGATCCCGACTTATCTGCTCGTCAGCGATTCGTTTCAGAACTGGCGTGCCATGAAGGAAAGCGGACGGCGAAGAATAAAGGAAATCCTCTATATTGATGTCAACAGCGTGCACTTTTGCAATGAGGAAGAAAAGACACGCTTCGAAAAACTGGTGAAGAACTGTCCGGCTACCGAAGGACAGCCAAGTAACCTTCACTATTTCCGCTACTATATGGAGAATTACATTACACAGCATCCGAAAGTGACAACGGAACCCCACATGATGGTGCGCCTGCAACCCGCCACCGAACACGGACTTCCGATAGAACTCTACTGCTTCTCTCTCAATACCGACTGGATTCCTTACGAACATCTGAAAGCGGAACTGGTAGAATTCGCCCTCGCCTCGCTCCCGGTGTTCGGACTGAAAGCCTTTCAGGCTCCAACCGGAAAAGATATTTCCCAACTTTCGAAATAAGAAAGATTACAATAGTTACTATTGTTATTTTAGCAACTGGTTGCGAAACCGCTGTTTCCGAAATGGCTGTTTCGCAACCGTTTTTTATTGTCTATTGACTAAATTCCAGTTACTTGCCCTGCATTCAGCTTTTAATTTTTTGGACAGAAGAACAAAAGAACATATCTTAAATTGGCAAGCATATAAATTTCGATGTTCGCTATCTAATCTAAAAATAGGAGGCGGTTCGGCATAGCCAAATTTGAAAACTGTGTTTTCATTTGTCTCTGCGCTCACCTTTTCTAATCTTTGGATAAGATAGGCGGCGGTTCGGGATAAAAAATAATTGAAACAAGCTTCATTATTTTATTCTCCGCTCACCTTTCATTATCTTTGTAAATTATTTCAGCAGGTATAATTTATGGCAGAAAAAAGCATACAAATCAAAGGGGCACGTGTCAACAATTTAAAGGACATTGATGTAGAAATTCCACGCAACAAATTTGTAGTCATTACGGGACTTTCGGGTTCGGGAAAATCGTCGTTGGCGTTCGACACGCTATACGCGGAAGGACAACGCCGCTATGTGGAAAGTCTGTCGTCGTATGCGCGCCAGTTCATGGGACGTATGCAGAAACCCGAATGCGACTACATCAAGGGACTGCCGCCTGCCATTGCCATCGAGCAGAAAGTAAGCACGCGAAACCCGCGAAGCACCGTAGGCACATCGACCGAAATCTACGACTACCTGCGCCTGCTGTTTGCCCGCATCGGCAAAACCTACTCCCCTGTTTCGGGCCGTCAAGTGAAAAAGCATACGGTGGAAGACGTGCTTGCCACCATTGCCACCTATCCCGAAGGTACACGCTTTGCCATTTTGACTGCCATCAATGTGCCGGAAGGACGCGAATTCAACACGCAGCTCGACATCTACCGCAAGGAAGGCTTCTCGCGCGTTGAATGGGACGGCAGCTTCTATACCATCGACGACATTATCGACGGCACGGAAAAAGTGGACACAGCAGCCTGCAACCTGCTCATCGACCGTCTGGCAGTAGCCAACGACCCGGACACCATCAGCCGTATCAACGACTCGCTGGAAACGGCGTTCTACGAGGGTATGGACCAATGTAAAATCAAGGTATGGGCCGACGGTTCGGTGCGTGAACACTGTTTCTCAAAGCGTTTTGAAGAAGACGGCATGACCTTTATCGAGCCTACCGACCAGATGTTCAACTTCAACAACCCTTACGGAGCTTGTCCGAAATGCGAAGGTTTCGGAAAGATATTGGGCATTGACGAGGACCTGGTGATACCCAACAAGGCTCTATCGGTGTTCGACGATGCCGTAGTGTGCTGGCGCGGCGAGAAGATGAGCGAATGGAAAAAGGCGTTCATCCATGCAGCCGCTCCGCTCGGTTTCCCTGTCCATCGCCCCTATTACCAACTGACGGAAGAAGAAAAGGACCTGCTATGGCATGGCAACCGGAAAGTGGAAGGCATTGACCGCTTTTTCCAGATGATTGAAGAAAACCAGTACAAGATACAATACCGCGTGATGCTGGCACGCTATCGCGGCAAAACTACCTGCAACGAATGTCACGGAAGCCGCCTGCGCAAGGATGCGCTCTACGTGAAAGTGGGCGGATGTACGATTGCCGACATCGTAAAGATGCCGATTTCCGACCTGCGCGAATGGTTCGACAACCTCACGCTGAACGAAACCGATGCCATGATAGCCAAACGCCTGCTCACGGAAATAAAAAACCGTATCAGTTTCCTGTGTGACGTCGGATTGGAATATCTGACGCTCGACCGCCTTTCTTCGTCGCTTTCCGGCGGTGAAAGCCAGCGCATCAACCTTGCCACCTCGCTCGGAAGCAGTCTGGTAGGCTCGCTCTACATTCTCGACGAGCCGAGCATCGGTCTGCACTCGCGCGACACGGAGAAACTGATTCGCGTACTGCGCCAATTGCAGCAAATCGGCAATACGGTGGTGGTAGTGGAACACGACGAAGAAATCATGCGCGCCGCCGACTATATCATTGATATCGGTCCGGAAGCCGGACGACTGGGAGGCAAGGTGATTTATCAGGGCAACGTGTCGGAATTGGAAAAGGCAACAGACAGCTACACCGTGCGCTATCTGACCGGCGAACTGACCATTCCCGTGCCCGACCTGCGCCGGAAATCGCGCAACTTCATCGAAATCAAAGGTGCAGCGCACAACAACCTCAAGGGCATCGACGTAAAATTCCCGCTCGGAGTAATGACCGTCGTAACGGGAGTCAGCGGTTCGGGAAAATCGACACTTGTGCGCGACATTCTTTATAAAGCCATGCTGCGCCACATGGGTGAAGCAGGCGACGCACCGGGCGCCTACACATCGCTGTCGGGCGACCTGAACATGGTGAAAGCCATCGAATTTATCGACCAGAACCCTATCGGAAAGTCAACCCGAAGCAACGCCGCCACCTATCTGAAAGCCTTCGACGAGATACGCAAACTCTACGCCGAACAGCAGGGAGCCAAGCAGATGGGTTTCAGTGCAGGCTATTTCTCGTTCAACGCCGAGGGAGGCCGCTGCGAGGAATGTAAGGGCGAAGGCACGATCACTATCGAAATGCAGTTTATGGCCGACATCACCCTGCCTTGCGAAAGTTGTCACGGCAAACGCTACAAGCAGGAAGTGCTCGAAATTGAATACAACGGCAAGAACATCAACGACGTGCTGAACATGACCGTCAACCAGGCCATCGAATTCTTCGGAGCATCGAAGGGCTCGATTGAAAGCAAAATCGTAAAGCGGTTGAAACCGTTGCAGGATGTAGGTTTGGGATATATCAAGCTGGGACAGTCGTCGTCCACCCTTTCGGGCGGTGAAAACCAGCGCATCAAGCTCGCCTATTTCCTCAGCATGGACAAGCAGCAGCCCACGCTCTTCATTTTCGACGAGCCGACTACGGGATTGCATTTCCACGACATCAATACACTGCTGAAATCGTTCAACCGCCTGTTGGCAAAAGGCCATACAATCGTGATTATAGAGCATAACATCGACGTTATCAAATGTGCCGACTACATCATCGACATGGGACCGGAAGGCGGAAATGCCGGCGGAAACGTAGTGTGCTGCGGCACGCCGGAAGAGGTGGCAGCATGCCCGGCAAGTTACACCGGAAAATTCCTCAAGGAAAAGCTCGGATAAAATTCCCCGTTCCACCACACACCCAAGATGCGTTATCATGGATATTTTTTCAAACGGAAACGTATAACAAAAAACCACCTGCCGAAACGATTTCGGCAGGTGGTTTTTTGTTATCGCGAATCCTTCGCTATGCGAACAGCAGTACTATCAACTGCGCCGTGACGACTCGAAGGAACATTGTCAACGGATAAACCGTAGAATAAGCTACGGCAGGAGCATCGTTGTTTGCCACCTTGTTGGAATAAGCCAATGCAGGGGGGTCTGTATAGCTACCTGACATGATACCGAGTATTGACAGATAGTTGAACTTGAATTTCATTCTTGCCAAAACTCCCATCACCATCTGCGGGATGAATGTAATGATGAAGCCCCACATTACCCAACGCAAGCCCTGGGCATTGAACACCGTATCGTAGAACTTCTCACCGGCAGCAAGCCCGACAGAAGCAAGGAACAGACAGATACCGATTTCACGCAGCAGCAAACTTGCACTTGAAGAAGTGTAAGTGACAAGTTTCAACTTGTAGCCGAAACGGCTCAAAAGAATAGCCACTACCAACGGACCACCGGCAAGACCCAACATAAGGTCGGCCGACATACCCGGAAGAGCAATAGGAATTGAACCGACAACGATACCGAGGAAAATTCCGACAAACATCGTCACCATGTTCGGCTCGTGAAGACGCTTCATGGAGTTACCCAAACGTGTTGCCAGACGGTCAATATCGTCGGGATTACCAACAACCGTGATACGGTCGCCCACCTGCAATGTCAAGTTCGGGCTTGCAAGCAAATCAACACCGGCACGGTTAACGCGAGTAGCATTCAGCTTGTAACCCATACGCAAACGCATCGAACCCAACTTGCGACCGTTGTATTCGCTCTTTGTCACCAGAATACGGCGTGAAACAACCAGACCCGGAGAAGTTTCCCAATCCTCTTGAATCACCTGACCGATAACGGAACGGAACACCGGCTCATCCTGTATAGAGCAAACCACCAACAGCGAATCGCCGCACTGCAATACGGTGTCGGCATTCGGAATAATGATTTCACCGTTTGCCTTTTTAACGCGGGAAACGACAAAATTGTGGTCGATAATATCGTGAAGTTCTTTCAGGTTTCTACCGTTAATCAGCTGATTTTCCACCATAAAGGTCACCACGTGAGGCTTCAGTTGGCTGGACTCTTTTTCATCTTCGATTTCCTTCGTTTCCTTCTCCAGCTTGATTTTGAAGAACACTTTCAAAAGAATCATCGAAAGAATAATACCGATTACACCCAGCGGATATGCGGCAGCATATCCCATAGACATATCGTCGGCACCTGTCGGATATTTGTCAACCATGCCGTCCAATGCCTGCTGTGCAGCACCTAATCCCGGAGTATTTGTCACGGCACCCGAAAGGATACCGACAATTTGAGGAATTGTCAGGGAATCATCAAAATAGAAAATCGCCAAGGCAATTACCACATTCAACAATACACCGATCGTAGCAACCAGGTTCATCTGCATTCCTCCCTTTTTGAACGAAGAGAAGAAACCGGGACCAACCTGAATACCAATTGAAAAAACAAACAGAATCAAACCGAATTCACGAATGAACTTCAGCAACGTGTCATTGCTGATGCTGAATCCGAAATGACCAAGTAAAATTCCGACAAACAACACAAAGGTTACCCCAAGCGATACGCCAAAAATCTTCACTTTCCCCAGCAATACCCCTAAGGCAATCACAATGGCATAAACAAGAATGTCGTGTGCTATAGTCGGCTCAGTAAACAAGGATGTTAACCATTCCATCTTAACGCAATTATTTATAGGTATTTTTAATTTCTGTGCAAAATTACTATTTTTTTATGTATTTCACGAATATTTTTATTGAATGGTCGTAAAATATCGAATAAATTGTTATGCATCTGCCCACATTTGCAGGCTTTTACTATCATTTTATAAGATTTTCCCCATATTTATTGAAAAATATTTGGTATTTCAAAATATTCCCTTTACATTTGCAATCGTAATAGGAATTACAATTTAAAGATGAAAGTAAACAACAACATAGGAATTATCGGTATTATTTCTCTAATTTCTCTAGTCGTCATTCATCCGGCTAATGAGGAACGGTGATTCTTACCCTATATTTTAGTTAGTAACTATTGACCTTTCCTTATGAATATATGGAAAGGTTTTTTTGTTAATATAAAAGCGAAAATGAGCAAACCACTTAGAAGCGCCGCCAGCACTGCCGGCAGAAGAATGGCAGGAGCGAGAGCATTATGGCGCGCCAACGGAATGAAAGAGGAACAAATCGGGAAACCGGTTATCGCTGTTGTCAACTCGTTCACACAATTTGTGCCGGGACACGTGCATCTGCACGAAATCGGACAATTCGTAAAACAGGAAATTGAGAAACTCGGATGCTTTGCCGCCGAATTCAATACAATTGCCATTGACGACGGAATCGCCATGGGCCACGACGGGATGCTCTATTCGCTGCCGTCGCGCGACCTGATTGCCGACAGCGTGGAATACATGGTAAATGCCCATAAGGCCGATGCAATGGTGTGCATCAGCAACTGCGATAAGATTACGCCGGGCATGCTGATGGCAGCCATGCGTCTGAACATACCTACCATATTCGTTTCAGGCGGACCGATGGAGGCTGGACATCTCGGAAACCGCGCACTCGACCTGATTGACGTAATGATTGACTCGGCCGACAGTTCGGTGGACGACGAAACCGTCAGCAACCTCGAACGCCTTGCCTGCCCAACGTGCGGCTCCTGTTCGGGAATGTTTACCGCAAACTCCATGAACTGCCTGAACGAAGCCATCGGAATGGCACTTCCGGGCAACGGTACGATTGTTGCCACTCACGCCAACCGCAAGGAACTGTTCCGCAAAGCGGCGGAAACCATCGTAAAGAACTGCCGCGCCTATTATGAAGAGGACGACGATTCGGTTCTTCCGCGCAACATTGCAACCCGTCAGGCCATGCTCAACGCCATGACTCTCGACATAGCCATGGGAGGAAGCACCAACACGGTGCTCCACCTGCTTGCCATAGCCCACGAAGCCGGCGCCGACTTCACGATGGCTGACATAGACCGGCTCTCGCGACACACGCCGGTACTTTGCAAAGTAGCACCCAACTCCGCATACCATATTCAGGACGTGAACCGTGCGGGCGGCATACTTTCCATCATGAGCATACTGAGCAAACAGCATATCATCGACACATCCTGCAAACGCGTCGACGGCCTGACACTGGAAGAAGCCATCAGCCAATATGCCGTTGACGGAAGCGACTTTGGACCGGAAGCCGAGAAATTATGGAAATCAGCCCCCTGCGGCGTACGCAACCTGCAACTCGGCAGCCAGGAAAGCTACTATACAGAGCTCGACACCGACCACGCCAAAGGCTGCATCCGTGATTTTGAACATGCCTATGTAAAAGACGGCGGACTGGCCGTGCTCTACGGCAACATTGCCCTCGACGGCTGTGTCGTCAAAACGGCAGGAGTCGACGAAAGCATCTTCCATTTTCGCGGAACGGCAAAAGTGTTCGAATCACAAGAAGAAGCTGTCGACGGAATCCTCGGCGGAGAAGTCGTGGCAGGCGACGTGGTGGTCATCACCCACGAAGGGCCGAAAGGCGGACCGGGCATGCAGGAAATGCTCTACCCTACCTCCTACATCAAGTCCCGCCACTTGGGAAAAGAATGTGCCCTAATTACTGACGGGCGTTTCTCAGGAGGTACGTCGGGCCTCTCCATCGGCCACATTTCGCCGGAAGCCGCAGCCGGAGGCAATATCGGACTGGTGAAGACCGGCGACATTATAGACATCAACATTCCGCAGCGCACCATCAAGGTAGAACTGACCGACGAACAACTTGCCGAACGCCGCAAAGCGGAAGAAAGCCGCGGGAAAGCAGCCTTTACACCGACTTCACGGCAGCGTGAAGTATCAAAAGCTTTGAAAGCCTACGCAGCCATGGTATCGTCGGCCGATAAAGGCGGAGTAAGAATGATTGACTAACCTACAAAAGAAGCACTTTATGAGTAACCAGATATCAGGAGCAGAAGCGATTATCCGCTCATTGCTCGCCGAAAACATCGAGACCATATTCGGATATCCAGGAGGAGCGATTATCCCGGTATATGACGTACTTTACGGCTATACCGACCGTCTTCGCCACATCCTTGTTCGCCACGAACAGGGTGCGGTACACGCCGCACAGGGCTTTGCCCGCGTATCGGGAAAAATCGGCGTTGCCATCGTCACTTCCGGTCCGGGAGCCACCAACATCATCACCGGTGTGGCCGACGCACTGACCGACAGCACTCCGCTTGTCGTGATTTCCGGACAGGTCGACAGCAAGGTGCTCGGAAGCGATGCCTTTCAGGAAACCGACGTTATCGGCATCACGCAGCCGGTAACGAAATGGAGCTATCAGGTGCGCCGTGCCGAGGACATTCCCTGGGCTATCTCCCGCGCATTCTATATCGCCGCAAGCGGCCGTCCGGGTCCGGTGGTTATCGACGTGACGAAGGACGCACAAACAGGAATGATGGAATGGGGTTACGAAAAGTGCAACTTCATCCGCAGCTATAACCCGACACCGAAAATCAATCCGGAAGCGGTGGAACAAGCTGCCGCACTCATCAATTCCTCCCAACGTCCATTAATTATTGCCGGACACGGAGTAATGATTGCCAAAGCTGAAAAAGAGCTGGTTGAATTAGCTGAGAAAGCTGAGATTCCGGTCATCAACACGCTGATGGGACTTTCGTCCATTCCGACCGACCATCCGCTCTACAAAGGCATGGCAGGCATGCACGGCAACATAGCCGCCAACGTGGCAACGAACGCCTGCGACGTGCTGATTGCTGTAGGAATGCGCTTCGACGACCGCGTAACGGGCGATCCGAACAAATACGCCCGACAGGCGAAAATCATACATATCGACATCGACCGTTCGGAATTCAACAAGAACATTCCTGCTGACGTGGCAATTCTCGGCGATGCAAAGAAGGTATTAAGCCAACTTATACCGCAGGTTGGCAAAACCACCCACAAAGAATGGTTGGCGACATTCGACCATCCGCAAGCCGTAGAAGATGAAAAGGTCATCAAACCAGAAATCCATCCCGTTGAAGGCCCGATAAACATGGGCGAAGTAGCACGCAAGGTGTCGGAGGCGACGGAAAACAAAGCTGTACTCGTAACCGATGTGGGACAAAATCAAATGCTGTCCGCACGCTATTTCAAATATACGCAGCCCGACAGCATCGTGACTTCGGGCGGACTCGGCACCATGGGATTCGGACTTCCTGCCGCCATCGGAGCCAAAATCGGAGCACCCGACCGCGAAGTTTGCCTGTTTGTCGGCGACGGAGGTCTGCAGATGACCATTCAGGAATTGGGAACGATTCTGGAACTCAAAGTGCCGGTAAAAATCATCCTGCTCAACAACAATTTCCTTGGCATGGTACGCCAATGGCAGGAACTGTTCTATCACAAGCACTACAGCCAGACACCGATGACCAATCCCGACTTTTCACTGATTTGTAAAGCCTACGGGATAGAAGCAGAGGACGTTTGCACGCGCGAAGAACTCGACGGCGCCATCCGCAGAATGGTTGACTGCAAGGGAGCCTATCTGCTGAACGTGAACATCAAGCCGGAAGGCATGGTATTCCCGATGACACCGGCAGGAAGCGGCATCGACACGATATTGGTAAATTCAACCGAACGCTACAACTAAAAAACCGACGCATGATGGAAAAAACATTATATACAGTCACCGTATTCACCGAAAACAGAGTCGGACTGCTGAGCCAGATATCAATCATATTCACGCGACGCAGCCTCAACATTGAGAGTCTTTCGGTGTCGCCCTCCACAATCCCGGGTGTACACAAGTTCACCATCACCGTATGGAGCGAAAAAAGCATCATCGAAAAAGCCGTGACACAGATTGACAAGCGCATCGATGTACTCAAGGCGTTCTACTACACCGACGATGAACTGGTTTTTCAGGAAATTGCACTCTACAAGGTGCCGACTGACAAGCTGCTCGATGAAAAAGAACTGGAATCTATCATCCGCCACCACAACGCCCGCATTCTTGAAATGAACCGGGAATTTACGGTTATCGAGAAAACCGGACAAAACAAAGAGACGGAAGCCCTGTTTGAAGAACTGCAGAAATATGGCATCCTGCAATTTGTCAGAAGCGGACGTGTGGCTGTGACGAAAATGAAAGAAGAATATCTGAACATGTTCCTTGAATATCAAAAACAAAGAGAAGAAGAACTTAATGGTACTAACAGAGAGTAAGCAGCTATACAGCTGCCGCTATATGCTGATAGCCGGAGAATGCAACGCTCAGCGCGAAATGCCGCTACAGCTTCTGGCTTCGAGAATTATCGAAATTGCCACTTTCCATGCCAACTACTGGGGTGTGGGCTACGCAAAACTATTGGAGTACAACCAGGCATGGGTACTCTCAAGAATGGCAATCGAAATGAAACGCTTTCCGAAAGTGGGCGAATACTACACGCTCACCACATGGGTGGAAAACTACAACCGCCACTTTTCGGAACGCCACGTTGAAATCAAAGACGACGACGGCAATGTGCTGGGATACGCCCGGACCATCTGGGCAGTAATCGACATCACCACCCGCTCAAGTTGCGACATTACGGCATTCGAATTCATGCGAGACAACATTCTTGCCAAGGAATGCCCCATCGAACGCCAGTCGAGGTTCAAGACCGTCAACCACCTGCGGGAAAGCAACTACACGTTCCGTTCGTCGGACATCGACTTCAACCGTCATGTGAACACGCTGCGCTATATCGGCGTACTGCTCAACCAATGGAATGTGGATTTCTACGATAAGCACCGCATCCACCGGTTTGAAATTTCCTTTGCCAAGGAATGCCGCGAAAACGAAGAAGTAACCATCGGCATCGACGATTCAACGGACGAATGCCTGCTGGAAATCGTTCACAACAATGCGGTCGTGTGCAAGGCTAAATTCATTTTTGAAAACAGATAAGATATTACAAAAACAACTTACATAAAAACGACAAAATTTTAACTACAATGGCTATCATTAATTTTGGCGGTGTTGACGAAAACGTAGTTACCCGCGACGAATTCACATTAGAAAAAGCAAGAGAGATTTTGAAGGACGAGACAATCGCCGTTATCGGCTACGGAATCCAGGGTCCTGGCCAAAGCCTTAACCTTCGCGACAACGGTTTCAATGTGATTGTCGGACAACGCAAGAACTCAAAATCATGGGACAAGGCCGTTGCCGACGGCTGGGTACCGGGCGAAACGCTCTTTGAAATCGAAGAAGCCGCAGAAAAGGCCACTATCATAGAATACCTGCTTTCTGATGCTGCCCAAATCGAAGTATGGCCGAAATTGAAGAAGCATCTCACACCGGGCAAGGCTCTCTACTTCTCACACGGCTTTGCCATCACATACAAGGAACGCACAGGCATTATCCCGCCTGCCGACATCGACGTTATCCTCGTTGCTCCTAAAGGTTCGGGCACATCGCTCCGCCGTCTGTTCATACAGGGACGCGGACTGAACTCCAGCTACGCCGTATTCCAAGATGCAACAGGCCGTGCAAAGGACCGCGTTCTGGCATTGGGTATCGGTGTAGGTTCAGGCTACCTGTTTGAAACAGACTTCAAACGCGAGGTTTACAGTGACCTTACAGGCGAACGCGGTTCGTTGATGGGTGCCATTCAGGGACTTTTCGCTGCGCAATACGACACGCTTCGCGCACACGGACACACTCCGTCGGAAGCTTTCAACGAAACAGTGGAAGAACTCACTCAGTCGCTGATGCCGCTTATCGCAGAAAACGGTATGGACTGGATGTATGCCAACTGTTCGACTACCGCACAGCGCGGCGCACTCGACTGGTGGAAGAAATTCCGCGATGCAACACGTCCTGTGTTTGAAGACCTCTACAACGAAGTGGCATGCGGAAACGAAGCACAACGCTCCATCGACTCCAACAGCAAGGAAGGTTACCGTGCCGGACTTGAAAAGGAATTGAAGGAACTGCACGACAGCGAAATGTGGCGTGCCGGCGAAACTGTACGCAAGCTCCGTCCGGAAAACAACTAAACGGGACAGCCCCTCCGGGCCGACCCGATAACGACAGTCACCACCCGCAGAGAATGAGAGCCTCTGCGGGTGGCTGTGTTTTAACCCCTATCTGCATTCTATAAAGATTCGGTGAAATTCAGAACAGAAAAACCGACGGCATTTTACATATTTTCGCTTTGCGATTTTTTGTAAACAGACAACTTATACTAATTTTGTAGTTTGATATGTCAAAACGCCTGACTGTGAACAAAAGGTTTAAACGCATAATACACTGTTGTTGTAGAATGGCATGGGTTGCCGTTTTACTGCTCTTTATTTCCTGCAGCTCGACCAAGCACGTTCCCAAAGGAAAGTATTTGGTCAACAAGGTTCATATCAATGTGCTCGACAACAACACTGTCAACGAAAAACAATTGAAAAACTTCCTGCGCCAAACGCCTAACCACGAGATTTTCGGCGGATTGAAATTTCAATTGGCGTTCTACAACATGTCGGGCAAGGACAGCACAAAATGGTACAACAAATGGATTCGCCGACTGGGACAGGCACCCGTCATCTACGATTCCACACTGACGACGGCTTCAGCCAACCAGTTGAAACTGGCGCTCATCAACAAAGGCTATCTGGAAGCGGAGGTGAATGTCGACACGGTTGTCAATTCTAAGAGGAACAAAATTGTAGTCAACTACAACATCCTTACCAAACAGCCGCACTACATCAACTCCATCAGCTACAATATCCCCAATGATTCGCTCAACAAGCTCATCATGCAGGATTCCCTGCAGTTCCTGCTGCATAACAACGACCTCTTCGACCGTACAAAACTCGACGAAGAGCGTCAGGCCATCACCGAACGCCTGCGCAAAAAGGGATATTTCGGCTTCAACAAGGAATACATCACCTATACAGCCGACACGACTGCCAACAGCAAGGCTGTCGACCTGACACTGAACGTGATGCCGCCTTATGCCAACAGCCGGATAGAGAACTACACGGAACACCGTCCGTTCTATATCCGCAACATCTACGTGATTACCAACTACGACCCGTCGAAGCAGCATAACATCAAGGATTATCAGAACGAAGACACCATCACCCATAAAGGCATCAATATCCTTTATGAGGACGACAAGTATCTCCGTCCGTCCATCATTGACGACAACTGCTTTATCAAACGGGGCGAAAAATACAACTCCGCCGATGTCGACCGTACCTACCAGTCGTTCGGCCGCCTGGGCATCCTGAAATTCATCAACATCAGCTTCGAATCGGCCGGTGAATTCGACGGAAAACTGTGGCTCGACACCTATATTCTGCTGACAAAAGGAAAATCGCAGACCGTTTCCGTTTCGCTGGAAGGCACTAACTCGGAAGGCGATTTGGGATTCGGCGTATCGACCACCTATCAGCACCGCAATCTGGCACACGGCTCGGAAACGCTGACAGGAAAAGTGGGTATCAACTACGAAAGCCTTTCGGGCGACATGTCGGGACTCATCAACAACCGCTATGCGGAATATTCCGGCGAAGTGAACATCAACTTCCCGAAATTCATCTTCCCGTTCGTCAAAAAGAGCTTCCGACAGAAAATCCGTGCCAATACGGAATTCGGTACGGCATTCTCCTATCAGGAACGTCCGGAATACACCCGCGTGATAGCCGGCGGCGGCTGGAAATACAAATGGACGGAACGCGGAAGCATGATCAGCCATCAGTTCGACCTGCTGGACATCAGCTATATCTACCTCCCGAAAATCACGGATTCATTCCTCGACGAGATAGAATCCGACAACCCGCTCCTACGCTATTCCTATGAGGACCACTTCATCATGCGTCTGGGCTATTCGTTCTACTACACGAACAAAAAGAACACTACCGGCATCGGGAACTTCGTCTATCAGCCGAACATCTACACATTCCGTGCGGGAGTGGAAACTGCCGGCAACCTGCTGAACGCCTTTTCACGGCTGACAAACCAGAAAATCGACCCGGCTACACAAGGCTTCAAAATTTTCGGTATTCAGTACTCACAGTACGTCAAATTCAATTTCGACTATTCGTATAACCACTCTTTCGACCGCCGAAACTCCCTTGTGTTCCACATCGGAGCCGGTGCAGGTATCCCCTACGGCAACTCAACGATTCTCCCGTTTGAAAAACGGTTCTATGCCGGAGGTGCCAACAGTGTGCGCGGATGGTCGGTACGTACCCTCGGCCCGGGTAGTTTCAACGGCAACAACTCCGTAAATTCCTTCATGGAACAGTGTGGCGATATCCGTCTGGACATGAACCTGGAATATCGGGCAAAACTGTTCTGGGTGTTTGAACTGGCAGCCTTCATCGATGCCGGAAACATCTGGACTATCCGCTACTACGAAAACCAGCCGGGAGGAGAATTCCGCTTCAACAAATTCTACAAACAGATAGCAGCAGCCTACGGCTTGGGTCTACGCATGAACTTCAACTATTTCCTTATCCGCCTCGACAGCGGTATGAAGGCATACAATCCGGCAGAAGGCCAGGAAAGAGTTCCGCTTATCCATCCGAACTTCAAACGCGACTTCGCCCTGCACTTCTCCGTAGGCTACCCATTCTAAAAAAAAGTATTACTTCAAAATACATTGCATATGAAAGAACTGATTATTTTCGATTTGGACGGTACACTCATCAACTCAATCGCCGACCTCGGAACAGCCACCAACTATGCGCTCCGTCAGAACGGCTACCCCGAACACGAATTGTCGAAGTTCAACATGCTTGTCGGAAACGGCGTGAGCAAGCTCATCGAACATGCCCTTCCGGAAACTGAGCGGACTTGCAAAAACATAGAACGCATCAAAAAGGATTTCAAAACATACTACAACGAGCACAATACGGACCTGACGCAACCCTATCCGGGCATTCCCGAACTGCTCGAAACGCTTCAGCAGAAAGGCATCAAAATGGCCGTTGCCTCCAACAAATACATAGAAGCAACCGAAGCACTCGTCAAGCACTTTTTCCCGACCATCAATTTCGTAGCCATTGAAGGACAGCGCGAAGGCGTTCCCGTCAAGCCCGACCCCTCAGTAGTTTTCAACATTTTAGGAAAAGCGCTTGTCAAGAAACAGAATGTGCTCTACGTCGGAGATTCCGGAGTGGATATGGAAACTGCACGACGGGCCTGTGTGGATTCCGTAGGCGTCACATGGGGATTCAGAAGCCGTGCCGAACTACAGGAATATCTTGCCGGCAATATTGTCGACAAACCCGAAGAAATACTGGAGCTTTTGGATAAAGAAACTAATTAATGTTAAA
>OOIG01000371.1_pt1 | contig 39098 bp, 34 predicted proteins | sample 1692091 | NCBI WGS metagenome assembly OOIG01 (sample SAMN06348188, study PRJEB24527) | human gut metagenome | biome: human gut; feature: ankylosing spondylitis patient; material: feces | host: Homo sapiens | place: China | collected 2015-10 | reverse complement strand
GGTTTTTGTCACTATTTTTTTGCAAATTTGTATGGAGAAATATCATCAAAAAGCTTTTTTTCTTGACTTGATTTGACTATTATGTTAACATAAACTATTGTGTATAGGTATAGTGACCGTTGATTTAAACCCGGTATAGTTTTCAGCGGCGTTTTTTTAATAAAATGCGAAAAAATACCTGTTAATATATCATTATTTTAGGATGTGACTCCAATGAAAAACGCACTTATTCTTTTCGGCGGCGTATCGAGCGAGCATGATGTTTCGGTCGTCTCCGCACGCTCCGTAATCGAGAACACTCCGAGGGATAAATATAATATTATCCTTATCGGGATAACAAAGGACGGCCGCTGGTTCAAGTATGACGGCGATGTTGCAAAGCTCCCCAATGACAAGTGGCTTGAGGACAAAAAATCACTCACGAAAGCAGTTATTTCGCCTGACCGTGAGGATCACGGAATCATTGTTTTTAATGATGACGGAATCGAAAAAATACATATTGACGTTGTTTTCCCGGTGCTCCACGGCAAGAACGGCGAGGACGGAACGATTCAGGGCTTCCTCCAGGTCGCAGGGATCCCTTTTGTCGGCTGTGATATGCTTTCCTCGGCTTGCTGCATGGATAAGGCAATGACAAATACCCTTGCCGACGCCGCAGGCATCCCGCAGGCGAAGTGGCTCGGCTTCACAAAATACGAATACGGCAAGGATCCGGAGGAGCATAATAAAAAGGCTGAGGAATATCTCGGGTTCCCAATTTTCGTCAAGCCGGCTAATGCAGGCTCATCGGTCGGCGTAACCAAGGCTGTTGATGCAGCTTCTCTCAAAAAGGCTATCGGCAAGGCTTTCAATGAGGACAGCAAAATCGTTCTTGAAGAAGGTGTTGACGGAATGGAGGTTGAGTGCGCCGTTCTCGGAAATGAAGAACCGATAGCTTCAATCTGCGGTGAGATAGTTCCCTGCAACGATTTTTACGATTATGAGGCAAAGTACGTCAACCCGTCGAGCGAGCTTCACATTCCGGCAAGACTGCCGAAGGAGAAGATTGACGAGGTCAGAACGGCGGCTTGCAACGCATATAAGTCTCTTGGCTGCAGCGGACTTGCAAGAGTCGATTTCTTTGTAAGACACAGCGACGGCAAGGTTATGCTCAACGAGCCGAACACGATCCCGGGCTTTACTTCGATCTCAATGTATCCTAAGATGTTCGCCGCATCCGGAATCCCGTACAGCGAGCTGATCGACAGACTTCTCACCCTTGCAATGGAGAAGTGGGACAGATGAATTGCCTGATTACGATTCACGATATGCATCTGACTGACGGCAGACCCGAGCGTTCCGAGATGATAACAAATGCCGATATCGAGGGCAGTGCAGGACATTACACCGTGAAATACAACGAACCGTCGGACGAGATGAAGGGCTGCAAAACCTGCATAAGCGTGACGGGAGGCTGCTGTGTTGAAATAACCCGTGAGGGCGCATACAATACGGTCATGAAGATTGAAAAGGGCAGACGGAATATTTGCTGCTACGCAACCCCCGTGGGCAACTTTATGATGGGAATTTCAGGTTCAATGGTGTTCTCGGAATTTAAAGCAGGCAGGCTTATAAAGCTTGAATTCTCTTATGAGCTTGATGCCGAAGGAACACTTTTGAGCAAAAACAGGATCCGCATAACGGCGGAGTGAAAATAAATTATAAGAAACAGCAAAGCTTCTCAGCCTCCCCTTATTGTAAGGGGAGGGGGACCGCTTGCGGTGGAAGGGATAAATTGTCTTTATCCCCTCCGTCGCTAATGCGCCACCTCCCCTTGATTCAACCAAGGGGAGGCTGAGTAAAAAGTGCATTGCCATTTAATAAGAGAAAACGTAAATTTCCTCAAACCGAAAGGAATGATGTAAATGTCATATATAGTAAACGAGGTTCAGAACGAACTTAAAAAAATAATAGCCTGCGCTTCGGAAAAGGCTACCGAAAAGGGCACGCTTGCAGCCGTTCCGTCGGGCACATTTAATGTTGAGATCCCTGCCGACAGAGCGAACGGCGATTTCTCGACCAATGCCGCAATGGCATGGGCAAGAGAGCTTAAAAATGCTCCGAGAAAAATTGCAGATGCGATTATCGCCGAAGTAAGCCTTGAAGGCACATATTTCGAGCGTGTCGAAGTCGCAGGTCCGGGATTCATCAATTTCTATCTCGGCGATCGCTACTATGCCGATATTCTCAAGGATATCCGTGCAAAGGGCAAGGACTACGGCCGTTCGGAGTACGGCAAGGGCAAAAGAATAAATGTTGAATTTGTTTCCGCCAACCCGACAGGCCCCATGCACATGGGTAATGCCCGCGGCGGCGCACTCGGCGATTGTCTTGCCGCAGTTCTTGACCGTGCAGGATATGAAGTCAGCCGTGAATTTTACATCAACGACGCAGGCAACCAGATTGACAAATTTGCTCTTTCTCTCGACGTCAGATATCAGCAGATTTATAAGGGCGAGGACGCTGTTGAGCTTCCGGAGGACAGCTACCACGGTGAGGATATAAAGGTTCGCGCGCAGGAATTTGCCGACGTTAACGGCGACAAATATATAAATGCCGATGAGACGGAGCGAAGAAAAGCTCTTGTTGATTTTGCATTGCCGAAGAACATTCAGGCAATGAAGGACAACCTTACAAAATACAGAATCGAATATGACACATGGTTCCACGAGAGCGTCCTTCACAACGACGGCGAGCTTGCCGACACGATCGAGCTTATGAAAGAAAAGGGCTTGACTTACGAAAAGGACGGCGCACTTTGGTACAAGAATATTGATGTTCAGACCGAGCGTCTGAAAAAGCAGGGTCTTTCTCAGAAGAGCATTGATAAACTTGAGCTTAAAGACGATGTCCTTATCCGTGCAAACGGAAATCCGACATATTTCGCCGCAGATATTGCTTATCATCGCAATAAGCTCTCGGTCAGAAATTTCGACACGGCAATTGATGTTTGGGGCGCAGACCATCACGGTCACGTTGCAAGAATGCAGGGCGCACTTGACGCTATAGGCGTCGGCGGCGACAGACTGAACGTTATCCTCATGCAGCTCGTCCGCCTTACCCGTGACGGCGAGGTTGTCAGAATGTCAAAGAGAACAGGCAAGGCCATTACGCTTGTAGATTTGCTCGAGGATATTCCCATCGACGCAGTTAGATTTCTCTTTAATATGAGAGAACCGGGTTCACAGATGGAATTTGACCTTGATCTCGCGGTTGAGCAGAGCTCGCAGAACCCTGTTTATTACTGCCAGTATGCTCACGCAAGAATTTGTTCAATTATCAAAAAGCTCAAGGCTGAAGGCATTGAGCCGCGTGACTGCACCGAGGAAGAGCTTGAAGCACTCAAGGCTCCGGAGGAGCGTGAGCTTATCAGACATCTTGCCGGACTCACAAACGAAATCGTCAATTCGGCAAAGCTTTATGACCCGGCGAAAATTACACGCTATGTTATCGACCTTGCAACTCTATTCCATAAATTCTATAACGCATGCCGCGTTCAGTGCGACGATGAAGTGCTCATGCAGACTCGTCTGTATCTCTGCGTTTGTGTTAAGGACACAATCAAAAACATTCTTGAAATGCTCCGTATAACCGTTCCGGAGAGTATGTGATTTGGTTAATTACGGATTTTTGCAATCTCAACATCCTCGGTAAGTATTTGAAATCTAAAATCTAATGTCTAAAATTTTATTATCGGAAAGGACTGCGGAAATATGAGAATAAAAAACAATAAAATAATTTCGGCGGTCGGCAAGGACTTTCTTGCAAAGCTTTTTTCGTCATGGTTTTTTTCGGGAGCGATTCTGTTCTTCTTCGGCTCGGGAGATACGATAAGCGCTCAGCTTTTTCAGTCGGTAAATATTTTTATTGCAATCATTTTGTTCCTTGTTTTTTTTGCCGCACAAACCGGCATACGGTATTTTCTTGACAGCGACCGAACCGCTCCGATATGCGTGCTCGCCTCGGCAAGCCTTCTGGCGATTGAGGCGTCGATGAAGGTAACAAGCAGCTTTGCCATTCTCGGCTTTGCCGCTCTGATTTTTCTCGCCGCAAGATATGCGTATCTCGCAAAACTTGAAATTGACGTTGCGCCTAAGACAAGCTTGGCAACAGCTATAGGTGTAGCCGTTATTTCTGCGGTTTTTGTATCGGCAATCGTCGTTCTCCGTCTACTTATTTATACCTCTCCTAACTTTGATTTCGGAATTTTTTGCAATATTTATTACAATCTTAAGGAGAGCTTTCAGCCGCTTTCAACATGTGAGAGAGACAAGCTTCTTTCGCATTTTGCGGTGCATTTTTCCCCTATCCTGTATCTTCTTTTGCCGATTTATTATGTTTTTCCCTCAAATATAACCCTGCAAATTGCACAGGTCGTTTTGCTGATGAGCGGCATTATTCCGCTTTGGCTTCTTATGAGAAAATACAATCTCAACTCAACGGTAAAGCTTTTTTTGTCAATAGCCTACTGCGCTTATCCTGCCATCAGCTACGGATGTATTTATGATTTCCATGAAAACTGTTTTATTCTTCCGTTGCTTTTGTGGATGTTCCTTTTCTATGAGCTGAACAAAAAAATCCCGATGTTTATTTTCGCTTTTCTTGTTCTTACGGTTAAAGAAGAGGCCTTTGCATACGTTTTTATTTTTGCATTTTATATTCTTGTTTCAAACAAAGATTATAAAAAAGGTCTTGCTCTCATGGCAATTTCCCTAATCTATTTCGGTTGCGCCGTTGCATATATTTCACATCTCGGCGAAGGAATAATGTCTGACAGATTTGCCAATCTGAAGCTCCCGGGAGAAGGACTTTTAGGAGTTATAAAGACCGTATTCAAAACACCGATGCTCGTTTTCAATGAGCTTTTCAGAAGCACAAACAACGAGAGCATAAAGATAATTTATTTCTTACAGCTTTTCCTGCCGCTGGCAATGCTTCCTTTTGCGACAAAAAAATTCTCAAGGCTCATTCTTATTTGTCCGTTATTGATAAACTTCCTTTCGGACTACTATTATCAGTGCGACCTCGGCAAGCAGTATTCCTTCGGAATGACAGCGTTTCTTTTCTATGTTTCGGTAATTAACCTGTCTGAGATCGAGAGGAACAAGGGCGTGTATATGACGTTCTCCGCCGCCGTAATGAGTGCGGTTATGATGCTTTCGCTGATGTATCCGAGAGTTGTAAATTACTCGCTGAGCTACAGCGTAAACAAGCAGGCTTACGAGAGAATAACTCAGGTGCTTGATGAAATACCGGATGATGCAAGCGTAACGGCTTCTACATTTTTTGTCCCGCGCCTGTCGCATCGCAGCGTAATTTACGAACAGTACTATCACAAAGCGGTTGATACGGATTATCTTGTTCTTGATCTCAGAGGAACAACCTCCGTCAAGATAGCCGAAATCGAACAGCCGTATATTGACGCAGGCTACAAAATGATTGTAAACGATGAAGGCCTCATCAGAGTTTACGTCAGAAATTGAATACAAAACACCCATGTAAGCAAGGCTATCAAAGTTAGATGCGAAAAAGCATTTTCTTTTCAACGATGATGCACTTGTGCGTTGCGAGAGGGAAAAGCACTTAGAAGAGCAAAAAAATTTGCACCCCCCACATAAAACAAGGCTATAATCCATGCTTGGTCATTTCATTTGATTGACCTTCTATGAATTATAGCCTTTTCTGTTTATTGTTTTATCTTTGGTCTGCGCTAACTGCGGCAGCCCATTTTTTATTTTCTGAGCGGTTTCGTATGCCAGATATCACGCGCATAATCGTTGATTGCTCTGTCGCAGGCAAAACGTCCTGCTCCTGCAATATTCATCAGCGACATTCTGTTCCATGTCTTTCTGTCGGCAAAAAGCTTTTCAGCCTTAGCCTGAGCCGCTTTATAGTCTGCAAAGTCGGCAAGAACCATGTAAGGATCGTTGTGTGTGATAGTGCCGCCTATCTCGGGGAATACCTTGCCGTTGATTCCGCCGTTTATAAAATCAACAACCTTGCGAATATCAACATTGTTCTGATAATAGTTCATCGGATTGTAGCCGACCCGCTTCAGTTCGTTTACCTCGGGTGTGCTCATGCCGAAAATAATGATGTTGTCTTCACCGACAGCCTCGTGAATTTCAACATTTGCACCGTCCATTGTGCCGAGTGTGACAGCGCCGTTTATCATAAGCTTCATGTTGCCGGTGCCGCTCGCTTCCGTTCCCGAAAGAGAGATCTGTTCGCTGATATCGGCGGCCGGCATAAGGTGCTCTGCCATTGTAACATTATAATCCTCAAGATATACGACCTTGAGACGTCCTCTCACATCAGGGTCGTTATTGATAAGCTCGCTGAGTGAGCAGATGAAGCTGATGATTTTCTTTGCCATAAAGTAGCCGGGAGCAGCTTTAGCAGCAAAAATATAGGTATGCGGAGTGAAGTCTCCGTCGGGATTTTCCTTGATTGCAAGGTACTTTGAAAGAATATGGAAAGCATTGAGGTGCTGACGTTTGTATTCGTGCAGTCTTTTAACCTGAACATCAAAGATTGATGTCGGATCAAGCTCTACCCCGTTTGATTTTTTAACAAGCTCGGTAAGTCTTTCCTTGTTGTGAAGCTTGATTTTTTCAAGTTTCTTGAGAACCTCGGCATCGGTTGCATAGGGCTTGAGCTTTTCAAGATCATCGCCGTTATAGACGAATCCGTTGCCGATAAGCTCGGTAAGAAGCTTTGTAAGCTCAGGGTTGGACTGGCAGAGCCAACGGCGGTGAGCGATACCGTTGGTAACGTTTGTGAACTTGTCGGGAGTGAGCGAATAGAAATCCTTGAAAACGCTCTCCTTGAGAATCTCCGAATGGAGAGCCGAAACGCCGTTTACGCAGTGTGAACCCGCAACGGACATATTCGCCATTCTAATAACCCCGTTTGAAACGATTGCCATGCGTTCAACCTTGTCTGCGTCACCGGTTGCATTCCAGACATAGCTGCGAAAACGGTTGTCAATCTCTTTTGTGATCTCGTATATTCTCGGGAGAAGTCTTTTGAAAAGATCCTCGGGCCAGCACTCAAGAGCCTCCGCCATAACGGTGTGGTTGGTGTAAGCGACGGTATCGGTGACAATCTTCCACGCCTCATCCCAACCGTAGCCGCAGTCATCGAGAAGAATTCGCATCAGCTCGGGGATTGCAAGGGTCGGGTGGGTGTCGTTGATATGAATTGCGATTTTATCGGCGAGATTGTCAACAGTGCCATAAATTCTCAGATGAGTGTTGATGATATCCTGAATCGAAGCGGAAACAAGGAAATATTGCTGACGAAGACGAAGGCTTTTTCCCTCCGGATGGTTATCGGACGGGTAGAGAACCTTGCTTATAACCTCTGCCATTGCGTTCTGCTCCATTGCACGCATATAATCGCCCTGATTGAACATATCCATGTCAAGTCCGGGTGCCTTTGCACTCCAAAGACGGAGAACGCTGATGCCCTTGCCGTCCTTGCCCGAAACGAACATATCGTAGGGGATAGCCTTTACCGTGTTGCAGTCACGCTGCTCAACGTGATGATACTGGCTATCCCAGCTCTCGTCAACCCAGCCCTCGAAGAGGATATCAACAGCCTCTTCCTCATGAGGAACAAGCCAAACCTCTCCGCCCGGAAGCCAGAAATCGGGCAGCTCGGTCTGCCAACCGTCAACAAGCTTCTGTTTGAAAATGCCGTATTCGTAAAGAATCGAATAGCCTTTTGCGTAATAGCCCTGACTTGCAAGACCGTCAAGGTAGCAGGCGGCAAGTCTGCCGAGACCGCCGTTTCCGAGGCCGGCATCCGGCTCGCAGTCGTAAAGTTTATCAAGCTTTATTCCGAAATCCTTAAGAGCGGATTCCATTGTTTTTGTAAGATTAAGATTGTAAAGATTGTTCTTGAGTGAACGACCCATGAGAAATTCCATGCAAAGATAATAAATCTTCTTTGAATCGGATTTCTTTGCTTCATTGTGGAATTCCTTTCTTCCCTGCATCATCATGTCGCGAAGAATAAGGGCAATTGCCTTGTAGTAATGCTCATAGGTAGCCTCTTCGGGCGAAACGCCGTAGAAATGCGAAAGCTTATTAACAATAAGCTCCTTGGCTTCCTTTTTTGTAAGTTTATAATTCATAAAAAGCCTCCTGACTTGATTACCTGATTTAATATTTTTATTTTATACCATTTTTGTAGAAAATACAACACCCTATTTAAAATTGCTTATACGAATTTCAACCCTGTATTTTATGCACTTCAACGAAAAATATTTATTATTTTAGCATATAAGAAAAATAATTATAAAATTTAAACAAAATAACGGCTTAATTACGTTATAACAGTAAATATAAATGCTTTATTAAAACAAATAATGTCAAAAAAATACGAAAAAACTCTTTATCAAAAATGAAAAATATAGTATAATGATTTTATAATCTTAATATTTGCGATGTTTTTCGCAATTATTCTGCGGAGGTACAGTTATGGGAAAAAACAAAGTCAGACTCACGATCGGAGGATTGGATTATTATATTACAACCGATGAGGAGATCGCCTATATGAAAAATCTCGGCGAGGACCTTGACGACGAGATCACAGGTCTTATACACGACCACCCGAGACTTTCCCAGGTTCAGGCGGCGGTTCTCAGCGCCCTTGACTATGCCGACAAGCTTAAACAGGCTGAAAAATCAAACGATTTTCTAAAGTCTCAAATTCAGATGTACATGGAGGATGCCGCAAAGGCAAAGACGGAAGCTGAAATGGCTCGCCGTGAAGCCGAGCGCATGACAAGAGACCTCAGAAGCATCCGCCGCAGTCTCGAAGAAAAGGAAATGCTATGATAAAACCTGAAATTCTTGCGCCTGCCGGTTCGCCCCAGGCGCTTATTGCAGCCGTGCGAAGCGGAGCAGATGCCGTTTACCTCGGTATTAAAAATCTGAACGCGCGCCGAAGTGCAGAAAATTTTGACGATGAGAAGCTTAGAGAAGCCGTTGCATATTGTCACAAACACAACGTGAAAGTGCATTTAACGCTTAACACTCTTGTATCCGACGGCGAGCTTGAAAAAGCACAGGAAGCGGTTCAGCTTGCATGTGAGGCAGGCGTTGACGCAATTATCGTGCAGGATATAGGAATTGCCGAACTTATTCACAGAACGGCACCCGATATGCCCCTTCATGCTTCAACTCAGATGTCCGTCCAGACCGCCGCAGGGCTTAAAAGACTTAAAAGACTCGGCTTCACCCGTGCCGTTCTTCCCCGTGAATTGTCAAAAGAGGAAATCAAAAAGCTTTGCGAAAATTCGCCTGTCGAGCTTGAATGCTTTGTACACGGTGCGCTTTGCATGTGCGTTTCAGGCCAATGCCTTTTCAGCGCCGTTCTCGGTTCACGAAGCGGCAACAGAGGCGCATGTGCCCAACCGTGCCGGCTACCCTTCTCGGTCGAAAACGGAACAGGACATGACCTGAGCTTAAAGGATCTTTCACTAATTGATTATATATCCGAAATGGCTGAAATGGGCGTTTGCTCATTCAAAATAGAAGGTAGAATGAAGCGTCCGGAATACGTTGCCGCAGCGGTCAAGGCTTGCCGCAACAGCGTGGACGGCGTGACGGATAACACTCTCCGAGACGATCTGCGTTCCGTGTTCTCCCGTTCGGGTTTCACGGACGGCTATTACAGAAACAAGCTCGGATATGACATGTTCGGAATTCGCCGCAAGGATGATGTTACGGCGGCATCCGGCGTTCTTAAAAAGCTTGAAAAGCTCTATGAAAAAGAGAAAGCAGATACCGTTGTCGATTTTGCTTTCACGGCTTTGAAGGGTGAACCGATATCGCTTGCCGCAAGAGCGGAAGCAAAAAACGTTTTTATTGAAGGAGAGGTTCCTCAGCTCGCAATGAATAAGGCGACAACTGCCGAAGCGGTTCATAATCAGCTTTCAAAGGTCGGCGGAACAAGATTTTTGTGCGGCGATATTGATATTGAGCTTGACGACGGACTTTTTATTCCCGTCTCCGAACTTAACAAGCTCCGACGTGAGGTTATCGAAAAGCTTGACGGGAACAAAGCTCAGTCAAAGAGCTTCACCCCCGAATATATTAAAATTCTGCCGCACACACCGGGCAAAAAACGGCTTATCTGCCGCTTTGCCGACATTGACAGTATACCCGAAAATTGGGATTATATTGAACAGGTCATCGTGCCGCTGGGAGACGAGCAAAAGGTTAAAAAATCGCTCAGAGTCAGCGTCGAAGTGCCGAGAGGGATTTTTTCAAATGATGAAAAGATTCTCGAAAAGCTGAAAAGCGCAAAGGAATACGGCATAACCGAAGCATGGGCAGGCACACTTGACGGAATTGTGCTTATTCAAAAAGCAGGGCTTAAACCGAATGCCTTTATCGGCACAAACGTGTTCAACTCGCTCTCCGTAAAGTCGCTCGAAGGTATGGGAATAAACAGAATTCTGCTTTCACCCGAGCTAACCCTGGCTCAGGCTCAGGCAATCGGCGGAGATGCACCGAGGGGCGTTTTTGCTTACGGCAGACTGCCGTTGATGCTGACAAGAAACTGTCCGCAGAAAAACGGAAAATCGTGTGCAGAATGTAAGCGCACGGGCAAGCTGACCGACCGCAGAGGAATTGAATTTCCGATTGACTGCCGCTCAGGCTGCAGCGAAATTCTCAACAGCGTCCCCGTCTATATGGCGGACAGGCTCAGCGAGATAAGAAACATGGACTTCATGCTCCTCTATTTTACAAACGAGAGCAAGGAAAAAACGTCGCTCGTGATTCAGGATTATATTAAAGGCTCCAAGAAACCGCACGGCGAATTTACAAGAGGCCTCCTTTACAGGGGTGTTGAATAAACAAAATATAAGCAACAACAAAGCCGCAGGAATCACCCTGCGGCTTTGTTGTTTATTATACAAATAACTTTAATACACGTCCATTGCGCTGTTCTTTTCGCCGCAATTAGGACAGATTGTTTCGCGATTTTTCTCGTCATGGCGCATAATGGCAATGATTATGAAATAGATTATGCCGAAGCCGAACCATATCGTCGCAAGACCGATAACCCAGTCAATCATTCTGAACATTTTTCCTCTCTGAAACTCGCCCACATAGCCGCATTTGCGGCATTTCGGAACATTATGATACTGCTTATTCATTTCATTGACGGGCTGATTTGAAACAGCAACACCGCAATGAATACAAACAGCGGCATTGTCCGCTATTTCCTGTCCGCAATTTTTACAATACATAGTTTTTCTCCTTTGCTTTTTTATTTAAAGTCGTATTGACTCTTACACATTTTGTATAAAATCCGATGGATTGCTTGCAGCGTTTTGCACCGTCTGCTTTGAAAGCTGCTTGGTTCTTACAGATATCATAAAAAGCTGTATGAGCAGAGCAATGTTAAGTATAACAAACACAACACCGCCGAACTTCATACTTGCTTTACCGCCGATATCTGCATAATTACGAGCATCCGAACAAGCTGAGATGTATATAATTATGTACAACACAGCGGAATAAATTGCCGTAATTTTCGGATAAATCATTTTATGACGTTCTTCACATTTGTCGCGAATAATCGGGGAAACAATCAAAAAGAGTGAAACTGCCACCCCGATAAGGCTTGCTATCGGAATAAAAACCATATCGCTGAAATAACCGAAAAGGCTGTAATCTCCGAGATTTACATGCATTGTATCTTCTAAAACGTAGTGCGAAACCGACTTAACTGTTGAAAACGACGGCACAAACCAAAATATAACCGTCAAGACTTCCAAAGCGGCAGCGGTAATATATGTATATTTAATATTTTTCATGTCCTTCACTTCCCGTCACACTGTAACCTTTGTTATATTATAGTTATCCTTGTTACACATAATCAGTGTTGTAACGCAGTTTTCGATGCTGCCGTCTGCGCTCTCAGCAACGAAATCGAAATCATCAGCATTTTCCTTACCCCATTTTATTGTACCGTCAGCGGTTTTCATCACATTTACTGCACTGATACATGCATAAAAAACTCCCGATTCTTTATCGCTCGCCCATGAGATTTGGTATGTAAAGGAAAGTCTGTTTAAGCAATCCAGTTCTTCCCCTTTTTTATTTGGCTTAAGAGATGACAAATAAACATCTCCATCGACTTTTGTAATACTTTTTGAAACAAGAATTGTTTTATTGAAAAGTTCGGTATCTCCCCAATGAGTAGGCTTTTTTGCATTTGCAAATGCTGCTGTAATGTAATCGGCAAGCTCAGCTTTCAGTTTTGTGAAATCACAGCCTTCAACCGAAGATATGTATTCCGCCTGTCCTTTAATCTCAAAGTTTGCTGTTGCAGAGTCAAGCTTATACATTGTGTCGCCTGTATTGTTTGCAAGAACGGCTTTTACCACTGCCGTATCTCCGTTTGCATACTTTTCTTTGTCGAGTTCAAACGTAACATATTTCTGTACCTCTTCGCTGCAACCCTGAGTATTTACTGTCAACTGGCAATAAGGTGATACTCCGGAAACCTCATAGCTTATTCCTGCAAAAGCATCGAGAGCCTGAGCGTTCTTTTCTCTGTTTTACACATTTTATGAGGATATTTCTCTTACAACCCACGCTCATAGAAATCATAACCATGATATTTGATTTTTTCGCCCAAATCATCTTTTACCAATTCAACATTTGTTGTTTCGCCATAAAAATCCCTGAACTCGATCGTCTTTTTGTCATCAAGGATCTTCCATGTTCCGGTACCGTATTCGCCCTCATAGTTGTAGCTGCCGTCCTGCTGAACATTCAGAGTCTCACCTTTCTCGTTGTACCACACTCCTGTGATTTTGCTACTCTTGCCGCAAGCAGAAAGTGTCAGTGCCAGCAGAGCAAAAATCAACACTGCTCCTATAATTCTTTTTGCCTTTTTCATTTAATGCTCCTCCTTTATCGTAGACGCCATTATTTCAATGGTGATGATATTTTATCACTATAGAAATAATTTGTCAACACTATAACTGTAATATTTTTTCGCAATAACGATTATTATAATATACGAGGTGATTAAATGGACGTCGGAAAAAGAATAGTTGAATTAAGGGAAAGAAAAAATATGAGCACAAACAAGTTAGCTAATCTCGCCGGCATTTCGCAAAGCTATCTGCGTGACCTTGAAATGGACAAAAAGAATCCCACCGTTGAGATGCTTTCATATATTTGCTTTGCCCTTGATATTTCCGTGCAGGATTTCTTTTCCGAGCAGAGGAACAAGGTCAACCCCTATCTTTTATCCGCAATTCAGCTTCTTGATGACGAGGAACAGATCAAGCTCTCGGAATTTATTTGCGCCGTGAAAAAAACTAACTGAGCTTTTTAGAAAATAAAAATCACCGTTAATTACGGTGACAGCATATAAAAAAAGAGGCCGCAATGACCTCTTTTTTTATATTCTTATTTCTTCTTTTTCTTCATAAACGACAGCTTCGGGAGCTTGATTTTAGGCTCGGATGAAACTTCATCTTCAAACGCATCGCTGTTGTTCCAAAGGTGGATAATTCCCTCATCGTTGAGAAGCTTGACGATGATTATAAGAATCGGTACAAGGAAAATTCCGATAAATCCGAACAGTTGTGAACCGATATACATACCCATAAGGGTAACGAACGACGGCAAATCAACCGTTCCGCCGACGATTTTCGGCTCTATTATCTGTCTTACAACATAGATAATTGCATAGACAACAAACAGTCCTATTGCCAATCCGACCTTGCCGGTTATCAGACTGTAAAGTGCCCACGGGACCATAAATGTACCCGTTCCGATGACAGGTAGGATATCCAGCACGGCGATAATCAGCGACAGTGCAACAATGTTGCCGTCCTTGTAAATTCCGATAAGTGTAAGGATATTCAATCCGACAAAAATCTCAATACCCGTTATGCAAATAATAAGAACATATGATTTTATAAGTTTTCCGAGTGATTTAAATACAATTCGCTTGGTTGCGGAAAGCTTACCTTCATTTTCCTCCGAAATCTGTCCCTTGATAAATATAACAAGCCGGTCATAGTCAACTGCCATAAAGCAGGAGGAAACTATCGCTATCATAACGGCAACAAAGGCGGACGGTATCTGCTTTGCTGTGCTCCAGATTCCGCTGAGCGGAGTTGAAAGGCTCGCAATTGAGAACTTCTCGCCGTTTGACGCCTTGTTTACGATAAAGCTTGCAATTTCGCTGGCACTCTTTTCCTTGAGAGCGTCAAAGAACGGTATCATCGACTGTGTTGCTTTTGTTTCAAGACCGTCGGGTAAAAATTTGATAGCATTAAGCGACCAATTCTTTATATTCTCAATAAGCGTCGGTATATCCGTCAGCTTTGACTGAATAAAAGCAATAAGGCTTTTTATTCCGTCGACCAGCTTCACCCCGATAAGCGAGATCAAGGCAACAATTACCAGATACAAAAGAAGAACAAGAATCGTTGCGGTTATACCCTTTTTGATTTTTGTCTTTCTCGTTATAAAATTGGTCGGCTTTTGCACTATTACCGCAATAAAAAAAGCGATAAGAAACGGCGCAAACATCGAGAAGCAGTATTTCAAAAATAAATATGCCAAGCCTAATACAATGGCGTAATAGACTATATTTATAATTTTTTTACGTCTTACTTCGGCTTTATCCATACGCATTTTCACTCCATAGCTGTTAACTTTATTCCTTACAATGAATATATTATACCATAAAAGAGAATAATGCAAATAAAAAATGAAAAAATTTCAAAAAACACTTTATTATTTTACACTTTTATGATAAACTAAGTTGATTATATCGTTTAAACGTATCAGGGAGTTGAAAACAATGGACATAGCTGTTTTAGGCTACGGTGTTGTAGGTTCGGGTGTTGCGGAAGTTATTTCGCTCAACGAACAAAAAATTACAGGCAAAATCGGAGAAAAAATGAACGTCAAGTATATCCTTGACCTCAGAAAATTTCCGGGTGACAAAAACGAAGATAAGATAATAGATGATTTCAATATTATTCTTAACGACGGCGATGTTAAAATTGTCGCAGAGGCAATGGGCGGGCTTCATCCCGCTTTTGAATTTGTTTCGTCCTGCTTAAAGGCAGGCAAATCCGTTGTCACTTCAAATAAGGAGCTTGTTGCCGAAAAGGGCGATATCCTGCTTGAACTGGCAAAGGAAAACAATGTAAACTTTATGTTTGAGGCAAGCGTCGGCGGCGGAATTCCGGTTCTGCGCCCGATTATTCAGTGTCTTGCCGCAAATGAGATAACCGAGGTTGCCGGCATACTCAACGGTACGACAAACTTCATTCTTTCAAAAATGATTTTTGACTCAATGAGCTTTGAGGATGCTCTCAAGCTGGCTCAGGACAACGGCTATGCCGAAAAAGACCCGACGGCAGATATCGAGGGCTTTGATGCATGCCGCAAGATTTGTATTCTTGCCGCTCTTTGTTTCGGCAATCATGTTTATCCAAAGTCGGTCTATACCGAAGGTATAACAAAGATTACGCTTGAAGATGTTGATTATGCACGCTCATGGGGCGGCGTAATCAAGCTTCTCGGCAGAGCCAAAAAGGTAGACGGCAAAACCTCCGCAATGGTTTCACCCGTATTCGTTTCAAATTCAAGTATTCTTTCGGGTGTCAACGGAGTGTTCAATTCCGTTCTTGTCCGCGGCAATGCGGTCGGCGACGTTGCTTTCTACGGTCAGGGTGCAGGCAAAATGGCAACGGCAAGTGCGGTTGTCGGCGATATGATTGACTGTGCACAGCACATCGGACGCAACAAGGGCATAAGCTGGGATAAGGCAGTTGACGGTTCTCTTATCGATCATAACGAGGTTAAAACTGCTCTTTACGTCCGTGCAACAGGCTGCAAGGAATGTGCACTCAATAAAGCCAAGCAGCTTTTCGGCGATATCAAGGTTCTTTCAAGGGAGAATGCTCCCGAGGACGAATTTGCATTCGTTACGCCTGAGGACAGGGAGGGCACGCTCAGAGCAAAGCTCGGTGAGATGGAGAACATCAATGTGCTTTCAACAATCAGGGTAGTTAATTATTAAAATATAAAGTGGTGAATTGATTATGGGACTTATAGTTCAGAAATTCGGCGGCAGCTCGGTCGCCAACACAGAGCGTGTCATGAACGTTGCAAAAATTGTAACCGACACCTACAAAAAGGGCAATGACGTTGTAGTTGTTGTTTCTGCTCAGGGGGACACAACAGACGACCTTATCGCAAAGGCAAGAGAGATCAGCGCTCACAATTCAAAGCGTGAGATGGATATGCTCATGGCAGCAGGCGAGCAGATTTCGATTGCTCTGCTTGCAATGGCCATTGAGGAGCTCGGCTGTCCGGCGATTTCGCTTCTCGGCTGGCAGGCAGGATTCCGCACAGATTCCGTTTACTCTGCTGCAAGAATCAAAAAGGTTGAGACAGACAGAATCAGAACCGAGCTTGACAACCGCAAGATCGTTGTTGTTGCAGGCTTCCAGGGTCTTAACAAGTATCAGGACATGACGACGCTCGGCCGCGGCGGTTCTGACACAAGCGCAGTTGCAATTGCAGCGGCTCTCAACGCCGACAGATGTCAAATTTTTACCGACGTTGACGGTGTTTACACCGCCGATCCCCGTAAGGTAGCCGGCGCACGCAGACTCCAGGAAATCACATATGATGAGATGCTTGAGCTTGCAACGCTCGGTGCACAGGTTCTCAACAACCGTTCGGTTGAAATGGCAAAGAAATATAATGTTGAGCTTGAGGTTATTTCAAGCCTTAACCCGATTCCGGGAACAATCGTAAAGGAGACCACTAAAATGGAAAAGATGTTAGTCAGAGGCGTAACAAAGGACAAGGACGTATCAAAAATTTCTATCGTAGGCGTTGAGGATGTTCCGGGAATCGCATTCAAGGTTTTCTCACAGCTTGCTAAAAACAACATAAATGTTGATATCATTCTCCAGTCTGTCGGCAGAGATAATACAAAAGATATCGTTTTCACTGTCAGCATGGCAAATGAAGATGAAGCAGTTGAATGTATCAAGGCTCTTCCGTTCATCGGCGACGCAAAGGTATTCAGCGATAACACGGTTGCAAAGGTTTCCGTTGTCGGCGCCGGTATGGAGACTCACCCGGGCACAGCTTCAAAAATGTTTGAGGCTCTCTACGGCAAGGGAATCAACATTCAGACGATTTCAACAAGTGAGATCAAAATCTCCGTACTTATCGACGAGAAGGATGCAGACAAGGCTGTTTCCGCAGTTCACGAAGCCTTCTTCGGCAACGACTGAGATAAATAAAGCTTTAATGCACGGTACGATATTCGCACCGTGCATTTTTGTTTTGTAAGCAAAACGCCTTTATATATTCGGTTGAATTAGCTGTTTTTGCAAATCTATATAGTTGAATCGACCGTTCCGCCTAATGCCATTGACAAACTTCATATATTATCTTAATATTACTTTACGGCTCCGATTGCTGCGAAACAAAACACCGCCGAACAGAAATTCTGCTCGGTGGTGGTGCCTTTTATATATTCAGCTTTTTATCAATACATTCCGCCGCCCTGGCTTGCCATTGCTGCGGCAGCAGCTGCGTCAGCCTGCGGATCGGGCTTGTCGGCAACGAGTGACTCGGTTGTGAGTACCATTGCGGCAACGCTTGATGCGTTCTGGATAGCCGAACGAGTAACCTTTGTCGGGTCAAGAATACCTGCCTCGAACATATCAACAAACTCGCCTGTTGCGAAGTTGTAGCCGAAACCTGTCTTGCCGCTCGAAACGATATCGTTTACGATAACAGAGCCTTCAAGACCTGCGTTTGCGGCGATCTGACGTGCCGGAGCTTCAAGAGCCTTGAGAACGATCTTGATACCTGTCTTTTCGTCAGCGTCCTCTGTTGAATCAAGGAGGGTCTTAACTGCCGGGATAGCATTGAGGAGTGCAACACCGCCGCCTGCAACGGTACCCTCTTCAACGGCTGCCTTTGTAGCCGAAAGAGCGTCCTCGATACGGAGCTTCTTATCCTTCATTTCGGTCTCTGTAGCAGCACCTACACGGATAACAGCTACGCCGCCGGAAAGCTTTGCAAGTCTTTCCTGGAGCTTTTCACGGTCGAAATCGGAGGTTGTGTTCTCAAGCTGTGACTTGATCTGAGCAACTCTGCCCTTAATCTCGTCCTTATCGCCTGCTCCGTCAACGATGATGGTGTTCTCCTTGGAAATCTTAACCTGACGAGCCTGACCGAGCTGAGCCATTGTTGCGTCTGCAAGCTCAAGTCCGAGGTCTGATGTGATAACCTCGCCGCCTGTGAGGATAGCGATATCACGGAGCATTTCCTTACGTCTGTCGCCGAAGCCCGGAGCCTTGACAGCAACACAGGTGAATGTGCCGCGGAGCTTGTTGACAAGGATTGTTGAAAGAGCCTCGCCCTCAACGTCCTCAGCGATGATAACAAGCTTCTTGCCTCCCTTGAGTACCTGCTCAAGGAGCGGAAGAATTTCCTGAATGTTTGAAATCTTCTTATCTGTAATAAGAATGAGAGCATCGTCGATAACAGCTTCCATCTTATCTGTATCGGTTACCATGTAGGGTGAAATGTAACCGCGGTCGAACTGCATACCTTCAACAATGTCGGAATCAGTAACAGCTGTCTTTGATTCCTCGACGGTGATAACACCGTCTGCAGTAACCTTTTCCATAGCCTCGGCAATGATCTTGCCGATTTCCTCGTCTGCGGCAGAAACCGTAGCGACACGGGCGATATCATTTGAAGATGTAACGGGCTTTGAATTTGCCTTGACAGCCTCAACGGCTGCGTCAACACCCATCTTGATGCCCTTCTTGACTACCATCGGGTTTGCACCTGCGGCAACATTCTTCATTCCCTCACGGACAAAAGCCTGTGCAAGGAGTGTAGCGGTAGTTGTACCGTCGCCTGCAACGTCGTTTGTTTTTGTTGCAACTTCCTTAACGAGCTGTGCGCCCATGTTCTCGAACGGATCCTCAAGCTCAACGTCCTTTGCGATCGTGACACCGTCGTTCGTAATCAACGGTGAGCCGTACTTCTTGTCAAGAACAACGTTTCTGCCCTTGGGGCCGAGTGTGATTTTAACTGTATCGGCAAGCTTATCAATACCTGCCTGGAGAGCCTTTCTGGCTTCTTCTCCGTAAATAATCTGTTTAGCCATGATGAATTCCTCCTGTTATTCTACTATTGCAAGAATATCGCTCTGACGAACGATGATGTACTCTTCTTTGTCGAGCTTAACTTCGGTGCCTGCATATTTTCCGGTGATTACCTTATCGCCGACCTTAACATACATTTCAACCTCTTTGCCGTCAACAAGACCTCCGGGACCTACAGCAAGAACCTCGGCTATCTGCGGCTTCTCCTTAGCGGAAGATGCAAGAATAATTCCACTCTGTGTTTTTTCTTCAGCCTCTGTCATCTTAACAACAACACGGTCTGCAAGCGGTTTGATTTTCATTGTGAAAGCCTCCTATAAAAACTAAATATTTGTCGTTTTAGCACTCTTATTCCCTGAGTGCTAAATATATTATAGCCCGTTTGCCGTAAAAATCAAGTGTTTTTGAAAAAATTAACAATTTGATAATATTTTCTGCAAATAACAGGAAAAAAGTCTTTACCGTCGGCAGATATGGTGCTAAAATAACAATGGAAAAGGTGGGTGTTGATATGGAAATCGGAGTTTCATCCTCTTGCTTCTATCCGGAGCTGATTGAAAAGTCGCTTGAAACGGTCGGGCATTTGGGAGCAAAAACAGCAGAGATATTTTTCAATTCACCAAGCGAGCTTGAGGGTAAAGTATTAAAGGAGCTGTGCAGAATCAAAGATTACTACGGCATTCAAATCCGTTCGGTACATCCCTTTACCTCGGGATACGAGCCGTTTCTGATTTTCAGCAGCTACAGCCGACGCACAAATGACAGCATTGACTTCTATAAGCGATATTTTGCCGCTGCAAATGAGCTTGGAGCCGAATTGGTTGTTTTGCACGGCGGAAGAGACAGAAAAGGATACACACCTGAATTATATGCCGAAAACTACATTAAATTGCATAACGAAGCAAGGAAATCAAACCTTTTCATCGCTCAGGAAAATGTTAATAACTTTTACTGCTCGGATCCGTATATTATGAAAAAAATTGCAGACGCCGTCGGCGACGAGTTTAGAATGGTGCTTGATATCAAGCAGTGTCGGCGGACAAATCAGAGCGAATTTGAATTTATTGATCTGCTCGGTGATAAAATAGCTCAGGTTCACCTCAGCGACGGCACGGCAAAGCACGACTGCCTCGCTCCCGGCTCAGGCAAATACGATTTCGGAAAGCTTTTCGAGGCGCTGAAAGCGCACGGCTACGACAAAACTGCCGTAATTGAGCTTTATCGCGACAATTTCAAGGAAGAAAATAATATTAAAGAGTCGCTCAAATATTTGCAAAATATAATTGGTAACAATGCGTAATCTATTGCACATAAAAAAGCACAGGGGACACTCAGCCTCTGTGCTTTTCACTTTAAAAAATTGCTTTTACGATAAGCCAAATAATAATCAGCCAAAAAATAATAATTGGCACGGCATAACACCGCTTTTTGGGCTTACCGTCTTTCCAAATGTCCTCCGAATCGGTTCTGCACCGCTCCCAAACCGAGCTTGGAATACATTTTACCGTCAGCGCCGCAAACAGTTTTGCATACCAAGGCGTCTCCTTTTTTCCCCATGGCAAGAAACACTGCCGGTACATCTTTTTTCATTTTTTCTAATTTTTCTTTCATTGTGTCGCCGACTTTTCTGTTATTATATTTGATATCTGCAAGCTTGCACCTCCCCATGTTTATTTAGGAGAGGTGCAAATGTTTTTACTATTCAATTTCCTTGAGCGTTTCTGCCATATTGATTTTGTCTATCTTGAGCCTTATAGGCAGGGCTGAAATCAGCGATATCAGAGCAATAATGACAATCGTAACGAGGTAGCTCCACCATGCGATCGAGCTGCTGTAAACGATGTTGTCAACCGAGATGAAGCCGACCAAAACCTTATGAAGGAAAATTCCGGCAATCAATCCGATCACTGCACCGTAAACGGTTGACATAACACTCTCACGGATAACATAAATCAAAACCTCATGATCACTCAGACCGATGACCTTGATATTTGCGATTTCCCTTGTGCGCTCACTGAGGTTGACATTCGAGTTTGTATACATAACTATCAACGCAAGCATACACGCCGAGAGAACAAACATCATAACAACGGCAAGAATTCTGCTTATAGAAACATCAACCGAGCTCGCCATTTCCGACGCGGTCGACGCACCCGTTACGATATCCTCCTTGAGAAAATCGGATGCAAAATTTTTGATATCATGCTCATCGACATATGACTTTGCCGTAACGATTATATATCGGCACTGCGGCGGTGTTCCGAAAATTTCTTCATAGCTTTCGTCAGTCATGTAAACATAATGATTCGTATAGTTTCTGACTATTCCGCTGACAGATGCGCTGTATGTCGATCCGTCCGTGGATGCGAGATATATCTCACCGCCGACCTTTATTCCGAGATCGTTCGCCATTTTTTCTGTTATAATAACATTGCCCCTGCCGAAATCAAGGTCGCCGCTGACTGTTTTGAGATTGACATAATCGGAAAAACTGTCGCTGCTCTTCATAGCGATGATGCTGACGGTTCGTTTAACCTGTGCCTCGCTGTCTGCTGAAGCAAATGCGCTCGTGTTGCTGAAAAGTGCCGCATTTTCCGTTCGCTGATCACTCTGGATTTTCTTAAGCACCTTTGCGTCCTCCTGCTGAGGAGTTCTCAGTACAAACAATATATCATACTTAAATATTCCGTCATCGGCATACTGTGCGTTTGAAACAGCCGTCGTCGAATTTATCAATCCGAGTGAAGAAAGAATCAGCGCAGTACAGCAGGCAATGCCAAGCGTGCCGGCGGTAACTCTCTCTCGGCTACGGGAAATTGTTCGTGCAACAACAACCATTCCGTAGCTCATTTTTCCCCAAAGACCGGGAATCTTTTCCAGAATATTTCTGCGGTTATACGCAATGTTTTTTGGCCTCATGAGCGTTGCCGGATTATGCTTAATTTCATGGATCACTGCAATCAAGGTTGCCGCAACAATCAATATCAATGAAATCGCAATTCCGAAGAAAACGTAGTCTGCAAGGAAAACCGTGCCGACATTCGGGACACTGTATGTCATGTTGTATATGGAGCAAATAACAAACGGAAGCACGCAGGTTCCCATAACAGTTCCGATAAAGATGCCGATTATCCACGCAAGTACGGCATAGAGGATAAACTTACCGGCAACCGCCGAATTAGAATAACCTAACGCTTTAAAAACGCCGATCTCTTTTCTTTCCTCCTCAACATTTTTTATCATAATAACAAGACACGCTATCATTGCTGTGAGGAAAAAGACCATCGGAAAAACTGTTGACATTGATTTTATGTTTTCAAGACTGACAGCCAAGCTTCTCATGCCCGAAAAATCGTTTCTCGGCGTTGCCGTCCATCTGAGGTTTGCAATATTGCCGAGCGTTGTCTGAAGGCTTTTCAGCTCGCTATTCAACGTTCCGGATTTACTGTCAATGTCATTTTTAAGCTCGGTGTATTCGTCGTCAACCGTTGAATAGCGGCTTTTTGCAACCTTTAAATCATACTCCGCCTTTGAAATTTCAACCGAACCGTTTCTTGAAGCCAAAGTATAGCTGATTTGTGCCTCTGTAACACGTCGCTTGAGTGTTTCCAACTCGTTTGCTTCGCTTTCAACCTGAGCAATTAGCTTTGTCAGGCTGCTCTGTCCCTTTGTCAGCTCATTCATTGAAGAGACATATTTTTCAAGCGTTGCGGAATCGGCATCATAGTTTTTCTTTGCCGAATTGTAATTCGACAAGGCATTTGAATATTCGGTTTTAAGCACTTCAGCCTGTGACTTTGCCGTTGCAAGAGCCGCTCTTTCCGAGTTGAGTGCAACTATCAGGTTTCTCTTTTCATTTTCTTTCTTTGTTTTTTCCGATTTTGCGGTCGATAGCTGCGACTGAGCATTTTCAAGCTCATTTTTCCTTGATGCCAGCTCTCTTTGTGCCGTTGTAAGCTCACTGTTAAGCCTTGTTCTTCTGCTTATTGCCGCAATCTTTTCTTCGTTTGTCGCCGATGAATCGGAAATAATGCTATTCTGTTTTTGTATATCGCTTTTTATTCCGTCAATAACGGATTTTTGAGCCTCTACTCTTTGATTATAAGATGAAACGCTCGAGTTAAGAGATGAAATTGTTCTTTCAAGCTCGTCTATCTCAGAGGTAAGCCTTGAAATTCTTGATTCATAGTCCGAGATTTTATTTTCACGCTCGGATATTTCATTATTTTTTGCATCGAGTGCGTTCTTTTTGCTTTGATAATTGCTTTCAAGCGAATCCAGTTCTGTTTTGGCTGTTAAATGTTTTCGATTAAGGTCATCGTAGAGCTTTTTCAGCTCGCTGTAACCCTTGATTTCCGAGCTTTGACTGTCTCTCGATTTAACGTGTGTATTATAATCAGCCTGAAGCGTTGCAAGCTGCTTTTCAAGGCTGTTCAATGTTAACGAAGCGGATTTTATCTTGCTTTCATTTGTCGTTTTCAGTTCGCCGAGTATTTTATCCTCGTTATCGACATACTGCTTAAATTCTTTAATGGAAGCCTCTTTCTCCTTGAGCTGTTTATCGCTCGAATCGGAAAATGCTTTTATTTCCGCTTGCTTATCTTCAATTTTTTGAGTGTACTCATTTTTCAGTTCGACGAGCTTCGAGTCAATTGCCTCTTTTGAAGCCTCTCGGATTTTTTCCGCAATCATTTCCGCTCTGTCCGAGTATTGGCTTGAAAAAGTATCGAGACTGTCGGAATACCTCATCTTGACGGCAAGAGTGTTGACCTCAGATGAGGAAAACGCCTCGGGCAAAACATAAATATATGAGTCAAGGCTGCCCGAACCGAGCTTAGTCTGACCTCTGTCAAGTGAAATATATATCGGCGACGTGACCGTTCCGACTATGACGAATTTATTGTTTTTCAGTGAAACTCCGACGCTGCTGTCGGCATCCGTTATGTTCAGAATCTTACCGATTTCGATATCGTCATAAAGCTCTGCCGATTTCTCATCAACAACGCACTCCCCCGCCTTCTCGGGGAGTCTTCCGTCTTTAAGGTCAAGTGCGTTAAGGAAGGACGGATCGTTTTCTCCGTCAAGGAATTTCTTTTCCTTTTCAACGTCAAATGAGCTGATTCTCAGAATAAGCTCCGTACCGTTTTTGTTGACAAGGGTCTCCCTGCCGAGCGTTGCATAGCCGTCGATATAGCTTGATGCGACAACCTGAGTTACATTTTTTATATTTTTAATTTTCTCTATATCTTCGTTCGTAAAAGGAATTGACGACGAAACATAAACGTCCATCAAATTATTCCTGTTGAAATACTCATTAGCCTCATAATTCATGGCGGGGCTTGCCGAGTTTATTCCGACAAAAAAGCTCATTCCCAGCGCAATAATAACCGCTACGGAGAGAAATCTGAGCTTGTTGGCGGTAATGGAACGAAGAGCTTCCTTAATGAGGGTTTTCGTCATTACCACTCTATCCTTTCAACCGGCATCGGTGTATCGTTGATTTCAATTTTGCTGATTTTCCCGCTCTTCATTGAGATAATTCTGTCCGCTATCGGCGCAATGGCATGGTTATGGGTTATTATTACAACTGTCATTTTCATAATCTCCGAAACCTTTTTAATAAGATTGAGTACTTGGATTCCCGTTTCATAGTCAAGCGCACCCGTCGGCTCATCACAAAGAAGAAGCTTAGGCTTTTTTACAAGTGCCCTTGCAATCGCAACTCGCTGCTGCTCACCGCCGGAAAGCTGCGACGGGAAAAGATTTGCCCTTTTCTCCAGTCCGACCAATCTCAGAAGCGCCATGCAGTCAACCGCCTTATCGCTTAAATTGGCAACAAGCTCAAGATTTTCAACCGCAGTAAGGTTCGGAACAAGATTGTAAGACTGAAAAATAAATCCAACCTCCTGCCTGCGATAAAGCATAAGCATGCGCTTTCCGAAATCGGTTATTATCTTGTCATCGACCGCAATCTGACCCTGTGAGCATCTGTCCATTCCTCCCAACACGTTGAGAAGCGTGGTTTTGCCGGCTCCGCTCGGACCTACGACAACACACAGCTCTCCCTGTTCAATGGAAAAGCTGACCCCGTCGAGAGCATTTACGGTCTCCGAGCCTGATTTATATCTTTTATACACATCTGCAAATTCAATGTAACCCATAATACACCGCCTTTTTAGGCATTATAAAAATAATCCATAGTAATTATACAACACCCATGCTCTGTTTGCAAGAAATAACTTGATATGATATAAAATATTTTTATACAAATATTACTTTATGAACAAAAACGCTTCCTATATTTGAATGATTACAGTACGGTTTTTAAAATTTTCCTTGATTTTCCTCACCAAATACTCTATAATGTATCTGTAATTTATTAAACGTATAATTCTCTAAGGAGGACTCTTAATGAAAACGTTCAAAAAAGTCTTGGCACTTGTTCTTGTTGCCGTGCTTTGCTTTGCGCTTGCTTCGTGCAGCATGGTTGACGACACCGACATCACAAAGGATAACATCAAAATCGGTGTTGTTCTTCCCGGACAACGCGACGATGCGGATGATTATGTTCCCGACCTCTCGACACTTCAGTGTGTCTCCGCTATAAATGATCTTATTTCCTTCGGTTCGGGTATCAATAAAGACAGATTCCGCTATATTGAACATGTTGATCCTTCAAATGAACAGGCTGCATATGACGCCATTCATTCTCTCACAAATCAGGAGTGCTCAATAATTTTCCTTGCAGATCCGAGCTATATGTCCGCGGTTAACAAGTACGTTTCAAATTCATCTTCCGATGTTCAGAAATCTAAGGTTCAATACATCGTATTTAACGGTGAGGATAACGGCAAGAATATCCATTCCTACACAGCTAACATTTCCGGCGCCGTTTACCTTTCCGGTATTGCGGCAGGTCTTAAGGCCAAGGAACTCAAGGTTCCGAAAATCGGCTATCTTCTCAAGTCGGCCGACAACCTTACGCTCCTCAATGCTTTTGCTCTCGGTGCAGAGTCTGTTTACTCAGAGATTAAGATCGATGCAAGAGTATGCAAGGACGTTAAGTCGGACTGTCACACGCTCGTTGCAAACGGCAATGTAGTTATCGCATCAGACTTCTACAGTCGGGAAATTGCAGATAACCGTGAGGACGCATTCTTCTGCGGATTCGGTTCGGATAAGCTCGCCGATTGTGAGGGCTTCATCTGTGCTCCGCGCTATGACTTCGCTCAGTATTATCTCAACACGATCAACGAAGTGCTTGACTATGACAATGTTGAATATGACAAGAACGGCAAAGAAATTGACAAGTCAAATGCACTTCCCGAGATTCCCGCATATAACGGAGACTACAAGGGCGGCGCAACATATCTTTCAAGACTCGGTACTGCCGCAGCGCCCGGCACGCAGGAGACTGTTGACAAATCAGAGGCAATGATCCTCAACGGCACCTTCTCTCAGAAAGTCAGCGCAACCGTTCCGATTGCAGGAATCACACTTGCAAAATAAAACCGAATATAAACTAAGGCGGAGGTCATTGCGATCTCCGCCTTTTTTGATTTAAACTTTTGATATTAGGTAAAATATATAAATTATATTTTATTATAAAAAATATCAGCTACGCCGGACAAGCCGATTGCAAGCCCTCAGATCGTATAGGTTTTCAAAATATCGCCGTCAAAATCTTTCCAAAGGAACACACCGTTTTCAAGCGTCATATATCCGTGGCGGCTGTTCTCCTTAGGAATTGAAATCGAGCCCGGATTCATGTAAATATAGTTTTCATGCTCAACACATTTCGGTACATGGGTATGACCGTGGAGAAGTATATCTCCCTTTTTCATCGGTGGCACTTTGCTCTCGTTATAAACATGGCCGTGAGTGAGATATATCATTTTTTCACCGAGATCAATCAAAGCATAATCGGCGAGAACCGGAAAATCCAATACCATCTGATCAACCTCCGCCTCGCAATTTCCTCTGACGCAGAGAATATCGTCCTTCATTTCGTTGAGCATTGCAATAACCTGTTTTGGTGCATACTCTTCGGGCAAATCGTTTCTCGGGCCGTGATAAAGCACATCGCCGAGAAGGATAAGCCTGTCGGCCTTTTCTTCTTTATATTTTTCAATAAGTTTGCGGCACCAGTATGCACTGCCGTGAATATCGGAAGCAATCAACCATTTCATGCTTTATGTCTCCTCTCCGAATGTTCTTCTTTTTGATTTAACCAGTTCCTCAATAAACATGTTGTCGATTTCGGAAAGAGTATAGTCTCTGCGATGGATAAGCACATCTTTATACACTCGCTTATTATCAACACAGTATTTTTGAACGAGACCGTAGCGGTCAAGCAAGGTTTGCGGAATCGGCGATGACCACATAAAGGTTTCGTGATTTTCGGCAAGCAGCTCAAACTGACTTGCACGTTCAAAAATAAAAATCTTTCTATCCGAATTATCCGGAAGCTCCTCCTTCTTGACCTCCGAAAACGGAAGCGAAGGCACATACGGATCGGCATGGGCAATCATAACAAGGTTGCGGAGATCATCATAAGTAACCTCATCCTTTTTTGCAAGCGGACTGTCCTTATGATAAAGAAGCTTGTAACGGAACTCGGTTATAAGCTCATATTCCAATCCCTTTTCGTCCATCATGTTTTTATAGTATTTGTCAAAGCTTTCGGCATAGCGGACTATTCCGAGCTTAAACTCATCGTTGAGCAAATTCTTTATTGCACGCAAAGCATTGGTTTCCTTATAAAAAAGCTCTGCTTCGGTATCTTTTCCAATCAGCTTTGAAAACTTTGCAAATGCATCGGAAATATAACTTGCCCTCGGAACAGAAATCGAAAACTGAGTTCTGGCGGCATGGTCATCGCTGAACATATTTTCAATTGCATCAACCTGTTTCAGCACCGTTTTGGCATAGCGAACAAAGACCTCGCCGTCGGGGGTGGGAAACATTCCTTTTGCGCTTCTTTCAAAAAGCGTTACCCCGAGACTTGCCTCCAATTCTTTTATGGCACGGCTTAGTGCCGACTGACCTACAAAAAGCTTTTCGGCAGCCTTGTTTATGGATTTTGTTTCTGCTATTTCAACCGCATATTTCATGTGTAACAGATTCATGTCTCGACCTCCGTTTGCGCTGCAATATTTATAGGCAACACCGCACAAATTGAAACATAGCGCCTTGCTTAAATCTTGCTGCGCAATTCATACATCTCAAAAGTGTGGCATTGCCTATAGTATATCATAAAAAGTGTTTTTTTCAATAGATATTGCGACGAAGCAATAAAATTCAAAGCAGATACTTTTGACAAAATGTCATAAATGATATAAGTCTTGAAAAATCAAAATTCATATAATATAATAAAAGCCATAGGGTAGCATTGCCGGTGCCGCAAAAGCATTATAAAGCCATTAAAAGGCTTGTCGGTATTCGGCTTTTTTCGACAGAAATAAAAATTTCTCTAAATTATTTAAAACATATTGCATTTTTTATTATTTTATAGTATAATATACTTTGTCGAACATTTGTACGGATACGGAGTGTGATTATAAATGGCTGATAAACAAAAAGCTCTTGAAACAGCTATCGCTCAGCTTGAAAAACAATACGGAAAAGGAACAGTCATGCGTTTGGGACAGAACGTCGCCATGAACGTTGAGGCTATCTCGACGGGATCAATGGCTCTTGATGTCGCAACAGGTATCGGCGGACTTCCAAAGGGCAGAATTGTTGAAATATACGGACCGGAATCATCCGGTAAAACCACGCTTGCCCTGCATGCGGTTGCCGAGGCTCAGAAAGCCGGCGGAGAGGCAGCCTTCATTGATGCCGAGCATGCCCTTGACCCTGTTTACGCCGCAAACCTCGGCGTGGACGTTGATTCATTGCTTGTTTCTCAGCCGGATAACGGTGAGCAGGCACTTGAAATTGCCGAAGCTCTTGTGCGCTCAGGCGCTATTGATATTGTGGTTGTCGACTCTGTTGCAGCCCTGGTTCCCCGTTCGGAAATTGAGGGTGAAATGGGTGATTCGCATGTCGGTCAGCACGCAAGACTTATGTCGCAGGCTCTCAGAAAGCTTGCAGGCGCAATTAACAAGTCGAATACTATTATTATATTTATAAATCAGCTCCGTGAAAAAATCGGCGTTATGTATGGCAACCCCGAAACAACAACGGGCGGCCGTGCGCTGAAATTCTATGCTTCAATGCGTATGGACGTCAGAAAAGCCGAAACAATTAAAGGTGCTAACGGCGAATTTGTTGGCTCAAGAACAAGAGTTAAAATTGTCAAGAACAAGGTCGCTCCCCCGTTCAAGGAGGCTGAATTTGACATTATATACGGAGAAGGCATCTCTAAGGTCGGTGAGCTTCTTGATATCGCAGTTGCAATGGATATTATTCACAAGAGCGGTGCATGGTTCTCCTACGGTGATTCCCGTCTCGGACAGGGTCGTGAAAACGTCAAGGAGCTTTTGAAAAACGATCAGGCTCTTTATGACGAAATCAAAGAGAAGGTCTATGCCGACAAAGATAAAATGCTTCAAGCATGCAAGTCCAACGTTTCCAAAAAAGGCTCAAAGGGCAAGGGGGTTGCAAAATCTTCCGCATCCGACGAAGCGCCTGCCGAAAAGGTTTCAGCTAAGGCAAAGCTTGACATAGCTGTTGATGACGAATAATGAAAATTACGGCTAAGAGCGGACGCAAGGATAAAATTCATATATATATCGACGGAGAATATCTGCTGACGGTTGATGAGATTTTCTGGTTTTCCTGCGGGTTAGTCTCCGGAGATGAAATAAATGAGGAGGAGCTTACTGCCTTTGAGGAGGCGGCAGGCTCTCGCCGTGCTTTTAACAGTGCGCTGAACAGTCTCGATTACCGTGACCATTCGGAGAAGGAAATCCGAGCAAAGCTGTTGCGCAAGCACGGTGCAGACTATGTTGACGAGGCAGTTGAAAAACTGATTGAGCTTGACCTTGTCAATGATGAACGCTATGCCGAAAACTATGCACGTGAACTTTTTGAACGCAAAAAATTCGGTAAAATGCGTATAAAATCCGAGCTTCGGGCAAAAGGAATCTCCGCCGACATTGCAAATGCTGCCGTTGAGGAACTTTTTGAAGAAGAAGAACCGGATAATGTTCAAAGAATAGTTGATATTATCGGCAAAAGATATTATAATAGAATGAATGACGAAGTCGGACGAAAAAAAGTTTTTTCCGCTTTGCAAAGAATGGGATATTCATTTTCCGATATCCGTGAAGCAATGAGCGAGTTTTCCGACGATGAATATTATGAGGACTATTAAATTTCTAAAGGTGATTTTATGAATTACAAGATTGGTATGATCTCTCTCGGCTGCCCGAAAAATCAGGTCGACGCTGAGCATATGCTTGCACTCATGGATGCCGAGGGCTGGGAAATCGTTGATTACGTTGACGGCTGTGATGCCGTTATCGTCAACACCTGCGGTTTCATTGATGATGCAAAAAAAGAAGCCATCGAAAATATTCTTGACATGGTTGAACTGAAAAAGGAAGGCGTTATCAGCAAAATTATTGTCACAGGCTGTCTTGCGCAAAGATACAAGGACGAGATTGTTAAGGAGATTCCCGAGGTTGACGCCGTTATCGGCATCGGCGCAAACGGCGATATAATCAAGACAGTTGAGGAGGTTATGTCGGGCGTTGACACAATCGAAAACTATCCGCCGCAGTGCGATCTTCCGCTTGAAGGTCAGAGAATTCTCACCACGCCGCAGTATTGGGCATATCTCAAAATCGGCGAGGGCTGTTCAAACCGCTGCACATACTGCACTATCCCGTCAATCAGGGGCAATATGCGCAGCCGCAGCATGGAGAACGTTATCGACGAAGCCAAGCAGCTTGCCGAGTCGGGCGTCAAAGAGCTTATTCTCATTGCCCAGGATACAACAAGCTACGGTCTTGACCTTTACGGTGAGCTTAAACTGCCCGAGCTTCTCAACGAGCTTTGCAAAATTGATTCTATCGAATGGATAAGACTTCTTTACTGCTACCCGGACAGAATTACGGACGAGCTTATTGAAACAATGAAAAATCAGGAAAAGGTTGTTAATTATATCGATCTTCCGCTCCAACACGCTGACGATAAAATCCTAAAGGCAATGAATCGCAGAGGCGATCAGGCGCTTATTCGCAATGTTATCTCCAAGCTCAGAGAAGAAATCCCCGATGTCGTCATCAGAACGACCTTCATTGTCGGATTCCCCGGTGAGGGCGAAGAAGAATTTGAAACACTTGCCGAATTTGTCAACGAGATTGAATTTGACCGTCTGGGCGTATTCACCTTCTCTCCGCAGGAAGGCACTCCGGCCTTCGACATGGAGGATCAGGTAGATGATGATATTAAGACACGCCGCGGCGAGGTCATAATGCAGGATCAGTACAGCATCATGGAAGAAAAGAATAATGAAAAAATCGGCAAAACATACAGGGTTGTTGTTGAGGACTACGACGGATATTCCGACAGCTACACGGGCAGAACATATATGGATGCCCCCGAGATTGACGGACTTGTAAAATTCACGTCTCACAAGGATCTTGATATCGGCGACTTTGTTGACGTTGAAATTTTTGATGTTGAGGATTACGACCTCATCGGCGAGGTTACTGCCTGACCGAATTACCTACAGTATATTATAAGGCATGGTATCATAATGAATTTACCAAATAAAATTACAATCGGCAGAATGTTTATTGCTCCTGTTTTTCTTGCGATATATCTTGCCGGCATTGAACATAAATTTTTGATTTCCGCAATTATTTTCGCCCTCGGTGCAATAACAGATGCGTTGGACGGACGAATTGCGCGAAAAAATCATATAGTCACAAATTTCGGCAAGTTACTTGACCCGATTGCAGATAAAATGCTTGTAACAGCCGGTCTGCTCGCATTCATGAAGGATGGACTTTGCAGCATATGGATAGTGATGATAATACTTACCCGTGACTTTGCGATAACCTCATTAAGAATGATAGCGGCGGCGCAAAATGTTGTTATTCCCGCAAACATAGGCGGTAAAATAAAAACAGTTACACAAATGGTCTCCTTTGTCGTTGTCATGCTTCTCTGTGAGGTTTCGTCGGTTTATTCGCTCGGCTTCAATATGAGCCTTATATCGAATATTCTGATGGGAATAACCGCAATAATTTCCGTTGCGTCGGGCATTGTATATATTGCCGACGGTTGGAAAATAATTAACTTTAAAGAATAAATCTAAACTCAAGAAACGAAGGTGTTTTATATGGTTGTTTCTTCGGCAAGACTCATGAAAAGAGCCGAAAAAGAAAACTATGCGATTCCCGCATTCAATATCGACAATCTTGAATCGGCAATGGCGGTTTCCGAGATCATGCACGAGATGCGCACTCCCGTCATTGTTCAGATGATTCCGAGAACGCTTAACTACGGCGGAATTGCGATTTACCCGGCCATGATGCGTGAGCTTATGGCTGATTGCCCCGTGGACTATGCTTTGCATCTTGACCACGGCAGCAGTCTTGCACTGGCAAAGAAATGCGTTGCCGGCGGATTTTCATCCGTTATGTTCGACGGAAGCCTTATGCCTTTTGAGGACAACATAAAGTTCACGAAAGAAGTCACTGACTTTGCACTCCCCATGGACGTCTCCGTTGAAGGTGAGCTTGGTACGATCGGCGGCAAAGAGGAGGGTGACACCGATCTCGAAGCCAGCTATACAAAGGTCAGCGAAGCCGAAGAATTTGTCAGAAGAACAAACGTAAGCACTCTCGCAATCGGCGTAGGAACCGCTCACGGCGTTTACAAGGGTACACCGCATATCAACATTGAGCGCATAAAGGAAATCCACGCTGCAATTGACACACCGTTGGTTCTTCACGGCGCATCCGGACTTTCCGATGAGGTTCTTAAGGACTGCATCGCTGCCGGAATCACGAAGATAAATTTTGCGACGGAGCTCCGTCAGGCTTACACAAACGGAATCAAAGCGGAATTTGCCAAGGATCCAGAAGTTTTCGACCCGAAAATTTATATGCGCGGCGCAATCGACAATATAAAAGAAGTTCTCAGGCACAAGATAAATATTTGCTACAATATCTGAGGAAGTGAAAAAATGATTTACTCCGAATGGATGTCATACATTAAAGATGATGTCAAGCTCTGCAATGTGGTAATGCCGAGCGCACACAACGCCGGCAGCTTCAAGATGAAGCCTATCGCCTGCTGTCAGGACGGCGATCTAACCCAGCAGTTCAACTACGGTATCCGTCATTTCTGCGTGCGTATTGACACAGATAAAAACGGTCAAATAGTTTTCTGCCACGGCATAACAAAGGGCTTGCCTTTTGAGCCTGAAATGGAAAAGTTCCGCAAGGTTATGGACGAGCATCCGAGCGAATTTTTTATTCTTGATATCAGAGAATATCAGCCGCAGAAGCTCGGGCCTTTCAATCTGCGCTTTCATGCCGACCCTAAAAAGGTTGACGAGATTCTTGAAAGAACGATTGAGCCGTCCAAATATGCGTTTACCGATTTTGAAAATATCGGAGACGTTACAATGGGCGACATGAGAAAATCAGGCAAGCGTTACATAATGATTAACTACTGTGAGGAGTACAAGTACAGCGTCAACTGCCCGCACATTCTTCCATGGGAAAAGAAGCGGCACGGCAAGCATGCTCACGAATTTGTAACCGAGGCAACCGAATTTTTTGACACAAATGATACAAGCGGTTTTTACTGGTTCCAAACTCAGCAAACGCCGAACCTCGGAACCGATATCGGCGTTGTTTTTCCGCGGAAGCTTGACAAAGCCTTGCGCTGGCATTTCAAGGCGCTCATTAACACAATAGCCAACACGCCGAGATATCTCGCCCGTGCCAATATTATCGCAGGCGATTTTATGACGGAGGACTTTTTTAAGGTCAGGGAAATTCTTAACCTCAATCTGAACAAGAACAATGTCATCGAAAGCAAACGCGACGAATATAAAAACAGGCTTAAAACCTGTACATAAAAGCTCGTTGAGTTTAGATTCAGAATTGCTAAAAAGAGCAAAGTATTTACAATTATAAAAAGGCTGTAATTCATATTTTGTCAGTTTATTTAACAGACATTTATGAATTATAGCCTTTTCTGTTTGATCTTTCCTCTTGCTTTGAACTGATTTCGGAGATGCTTTTTACGCCCTGCCTTTAGGCACGGGACATTCACAGTTGACCAGTATCGTATCCTCTCCGATAACGTCAATGTCCTCCCACGGAATTACAATATCCTCACTTTTTCCGAAAACGCCCATTATTTTCCCCTTGCCGTAAATTATTATCGAGACAAGACGTCCGTTATTTATATCAAGCTCCACATCGTCCACATTTCCTATTCTTGTTCCGTTCAGTTTACATATGACCTCCTTGTTCCTCAACTCAGCTATAGAACAACCCATACAAAAATCGTCTCCCTTTTTCGGTAATTTTTCACAATACTCTTTCTGTTGTAAAAATGCTTTTTTTATGATAAAATTATATCTGTAAAATATTATTCAGAAAGGTGATATATTATGAAAAAAGTAATATCATTGCTTCTAAGTATCGTTATGGTATTTACCGTTTTCAGCGTTGCTTTAACGAGCAGTGCTTTTGCGGCAGATACAATGACAAATGATAACGTTGCAGTCACAAGTGTTGACTTTGGCGGCATTAAGATTCCCACATCGTGGGACGAGCTTGGCGGCATGATGCTCAAGTCTCTGTACAAACTGGCTGATAAGATAATAGATGCCCTCGTAAAGAGCATTAACAGAAATATCCCGTCGGTTAAGTTTGAACAGAAGGAAAACTTCACAAGCGATATGTTCTTTGAAGGCATGGAGGATTACCTCACCTCTCCTGCAGCAAATTCGGTTTGGAGCCTCGGCTACGGCAGTGCCTCTCTTCAGACCGGAGACGAGCTTGACGGTAAGCACTATGTCGGCGGAAGTCTCTCTTTCCCGAAATCAAAGGCGGCAACAGCTATCTATGACGACCAGCGTGTCCGCGTTATCGCAATCAATGACGGCAGCGGCAGAGGAACTCTCATATTTGCCGTTATCGACGGATTCGGCATTTCGAGCACAGACGTAAGAGGTATTCGCAAGGAACTTGCCGATTTTGCAAAAGCAAACAACATAGTCGGTATCAATATCTCCGTTCTCCATCAGCACAGTTGCGTTGATACATTCGGAATGAACGGCGACCTTGTAAAAATGATTTTTACAAATCCGGCTCTTAACAGAATCAACAATACTTTCGGCACGGACTACAAGCTTCTCAACGGTCAGAATGCAAGCTTCATGAAGCATCTTTATGACGTCACCGTTGACTCGGTAAAAGAGGCTGTCAATTCAATGACAACCGGTAAAATGTACTATTCCGAGATTGAAGCGGGCGAATATATCCGTGACAAGCGTGAACCCATGGTTTTCGACTCGAAGATTCACCGCTTCCGCTTTGTTCCCGATAACGGTACAAAGGAAACATGGCTTTGCAACATGGCTATCCATGCTGTCGGCAACGGCGCGGCAGGAACTGAGATAACCGGCGACTACCCATACTATATCGAGCAGAAAGTCAACAAGGCCGGTGCAAACTTCATTCAGATTCAGGGCGCGGAGCTTGCAATCTCTTCAAAACATGACAGTCTTAACCTTCCCGAAGGAACACCGAGACTTGAATCTCTCAAGATTTACGGTACAACACTCGGCAAGCTCATTGTTGAGTCCAACGAAGCCGAAACAGAAGTCGCTCCCCTCCTCAACTACAGGATGAAAGAATACTATGTTCCCGTAACAAATCAAATCCTTGAATTTGCAGGTAGACTCGGAGCCCTCACAAACACCGTTGTTACAACAGATGAGAACAACAATGTTCTTGAGGTAGCAACAGAGCTTGGTTACCTTGAAATCGGCACAAAACTTGCAGTTGCGATAATTCCCGGAGAGCTTGAACCGGCAATCGCTTACGGCGGATATCTTGACGCCGACCACTCATGGACAGGCACCGATTTCAACTATCCTTCACTTCAGGATATCGTCGGAGCAGACAAAGAGCTTCTTGTATTCGGTCTCATGAACGACCAGATCGGTTACATACTTGAGGATAACGACTACAGCAGTATCCTCTCGGGAGTCAACGAGGAAATCGTTGCAACAGGTAACCTTGCAGGCTCCACAACAATAAACGCTTTTGAAGAGCTTATAAAGTCTATCCACTAAAATAGAATTGTTACAGCCGTTGAAGCCTTTTCAGCGGCTGTTGGTTTATGGAGGTAAATATGATACGCGGAATTAAATCTTTTATTTCGATTATAACGACCGTTTTGCTTTTAATAAGCACGATGCTCGGATTTTACGGCACGGACGGAACGAAGAACGAATACAAAACCTACAAAAACGTTATCCTTATGATCGGCGACGGAATGGGTTTTAACACGGTCGAAGCTGCCAAAAGCAGATACGGCATTGATGAGCTTCCGATGGAAACTTTTCCTGTTCACAGCCAGTCAAAAACACGCAGTGCATCAAATAAAATAACCGACAGTGCGGCAGGTGCAACGGCTCTTTCCTGCGGTGTTAGAACCTACAATAATGCAGTCGGCGTTTATGCCTTTGCCCCATTCGCAAAGAAATTCAATACGCCGAAATCGCTAACGGAGCTTGCGAAAGAAAACGGAAAAGCGGCAGGCGTTGTAACAACAGATAAAACGAGCGGCGCAACTCCCGCGTCTTTCTCGGCTCATTCGTTTATAAGGCAGTTTGAGCCTGATATTTCGATCGAGCAGATGCACTCCGAGCTTGACCTCATCTGGGGCTCGAAGAGTACAACCGTCACAAAACTCGGCTGCAAACTCGGCGGATTTCAATATATTTCAAGCGCAAAAGAAATGAACGCACTTCAGCCCGGCACACGCTCATTCGCTCAGTTTGATATGGATGCTTTTGCAAATGTTACAAACAACAACGACAACCCATACCTTGCCGATATGACAAAGAAAGCAATTGAGCTTCTCAACAGCAACGAAAACGGATTTTTCCTCATGGTCGAAGCAGCGCACATCGACAAGTTCTCACACAAAAATATTCTTGAGGGCTCAACGGCACAGGTTATTGAATTCAACAAGGCAATTCAGGTTGCATATGACTTTGCAAGTCAGGACGGCGATACGCTTGTTCTTGTAACAGCGGATCACGAAACCGGCGGAATTACCTATAAGGAGGAAACCGGCGAATACTACTACACAACAAAAAAACACACGGGAGTCAACGTTCCTATTTACGTTTCAGCGAACGACGCAGGATTTATCACAGGCGAGGCTTATGACAATTATTGCATAAGCACTCAGTTGGCAAGGGTCATGGGCTATGATAAAACACAATTCCCTAAGACAAAATAAAGCATAACAAAAGAGACTGCCTCAAACGAGACAGTCTCAAATTTTTATGTTAAGCTTTTATGTGCCCTGCGCCCAGCACCAGGAAACATTCACACCGTCACGGCTTGAAACAACGCCCTTCTTGTTTGCGGCATTGACAAACATCTCGGCAAAATCCTCATCGGGAAATTCTATCGTACCCTTTGCGGTGAGATACTTGCCGTCATAAACCTTTTCCTCAATTGAAAAACCGATGACCCACCAATGAAGTTGAGCTTCACGGACAAAAATTCTTCTGCTGCCCTGGAAAAGCTCAAGACTCATTACCATCATATCCTCATCGGGTGCGCATTGGAACACCGTCGTCCAAACCTTCTGCTCCGGACGGTTATAGATACCTATCTCGGCACCGTTGGAAATCCAGTAAATTCCCTTCCAAATTTGGAAAAGCCAGTCCTTGCCGCCGTAGGTGAGATAGATACGCTTCGTATCATAATCATAAATCGTAAGGTTAGCAAGGATATCGTACGCTATGCAGAAGCCGAAATTTCTTTGCCAGGTATTCTTTATCGCGTAGATAACATAATCATCGGCATCAATATTAAATCCGAAAACACCTCTGTCATTTTTTCTTTTAAGCTCATGAGTAGTTGTGTCATAAACAAAATCGGACTTAATCTTCTCGGATTTACCGTTCTTATAATAAATTACAATGAAAACATTATAGATTGTAGGATCATTTTTGTTCTGATCCGCATCGAGCGTCATATAATCGATTTGAAGCAGATAAATTCTTGCAAGGTCAACGAAAAGTCCACCTAAGGTGTTTCCGTTTTTATAAAGCTCATTTGCCTTATCCTTCATAATCGGTGCAAGCGTATCAACGTCAATTCTCAAAAAATCGCAAACCTTATCCGAACCGTCTGTAAAATCCGGAAGAGAATTGACTATCTTCATGATGTCGAGTGTGCCACCGCTTTTACGGGTCCACTCGGTAAAAATGTCGTTCATAACGCCGTTGACTTCAACCTTTATTTTTTTCTCGTTAATAATGTTAAAGCCCAAAACCTTCTTAAACATTGCATTGATCGTGTCAATATAGTCAAAAAACTGCTGAGTCGTCAGATGATCCTTTCCGGCGTTATACCCCGGGTCAGTCTCATCAAAAACAACATCTCCGCTCGGAATATCGGCATCGGTTTTCGCATAGGAAATTGCCGTACCCGTGCCGAACACAATAGTAACCGTCAGCAGAATCGCAATTATCCTTTCAGAGATTTTTTTCATAGAATACCCCTTTCTCTCTTGATAACCGCCGATTAAATTATTTCCCCCGTTTTTTCTGCGGTTACTCTAATGAAAAACTATTACGACTTATTATATGTTCATTATTATTGTATTATAAGAC
>OOIG01000364.1_pt1 | contig 39411 bp, 15 predicted proteins | sample 1692091 | NCBI WGS metagenome assembly OOIG01 (sample SAMN06348188, study PRJEB24527) | human gut metagenome | biome: human gut; feature: ankylosing spondylitis patient; material: feces | host: Homo sapiens | place: China | collected 2015-10 | reverse complement strand
AGATCTTGGCAACGAGCGAAGACGTTCTGGCGATGTTCTTCATCACGATGCCGGTCTTGAGACCTTCGAAGTAACCGTTGCGAACGTTCAAAGCGGCGGCCACTTCTTCGAGCGACGTATTGCCGGCGCGCTCGCCCAAACCGTTCATGCAGCATTCGATCTGACGCGCGCCCATCTGCACGGCCGTCAGCGAATTGGCCGTTGCCATGCCCAAGTCGTTGTGGCAGTGAACTGAGAGCACAGCTTTGTCAATGTTGGGAACACGGTTGAAGATGTTGGTGATGATGCCGCCGAATTCCGTCGGAAGTGTGTAGCCCACGGTATCGGGAATGTTGATGGTCGTGGCGCCCGCATCAATGGCGGCTTCCACCATGCGGCACAGTTCGTCAATCGGGGTGCGGCCTGCGTCTTCGCAAGAAAATTCCACGTCGTCGGTGTAGTTGCGGGCAAGCCTCACGGAGGCTTTGGCCATTTCGACGATGTCGTCAAACGACTTGCGCAGTTTGTCGCGCACGTGGATCGTACTTGTGGCAATAAAGGTGTGGATACGGAAACGTTCCGCAACGCGAAGGGCTTCGCCGGCAGCTTCAATATCCTTGGCCACGCAACGCGACAAACCGCAGGGAATCGTCTTTTTCAGTGTGGCGGCAATCTGGGAAACGCTTTCAAAGTCACCCTTGGAAGAGATCGGGAAACCGGCTTCCAAAACATCTACGCCGAGTTCTTCGAGCGCCAACGCGATCTGCAGCTTCTGACGCGCCGAAAGGCTTTGCGGCAGCGCTTGTTCACCATCGCGAAGCGTGGTGTCAAAAATAATGATCCGATTGTCGCTCGACATTTGCAAAACTCCCTGTGTTGAAACTGATCATTTCTTGCAAAAAGCAAGTTTTTGAACATCTAGGGCACTCTACTCTCTTACTTTTTTGCAGTCAAGAAATTTTGCAAATTACTTGCGTATTACTATTCTATCTTTTTGATTTTTATAGATTTTTAATTTTAATTAAGTCGTTATTGCAAAGAACATTACCACACAAAATCATGTGTTTTTGCAGTTTTCCACTACTTCAAAACAACTACGAATGTAGCGCCTGCACCTCTTCAAAATCTTCCGTTTCGCTATTCCACAAGGCAAGACAAGCGCGTCCAAGGTCATAGTAAACGGCGTGCAGACACAGGCACCCGGCCTGTACCGGCTCATGTACCCAGTCGTACGAGAGCAGGTTTTCGATTGAAAGCAGAACAGAACCTTCCTCGCACAAGCGGCAACGCATGCGTGCGTCAATCCCTGGGTTTTCGTGGTCAATGCGCCGAACGGCAGGAAGCGCCAGAGACACCCAACGCGAGATGAATTCTTCCGAACGAATTTTTTCCGGATTGAGCAATCCGTGAATACCGCCGCAATTGGAGTGTCCCATCACGACGATGTCATGCACCTGAAGATGCTTGATGCCGTATTCGATGGCCGCGATCACCGCGTCGTGTTCGCCCGCGGAGTCCTTGTCCGGAACAATGGCGGCAATGCTGCGGACCACGAACAGGTCGCCGGGCTTGCATCCCAGAATGATGGCCGGATCGGTTCTCGAATCGCAGCAGGCAATGACGAGCGTTTTGGGACTCTGACCGTGTGCCAGCTGCTCGAAAAACTCTTTGTCCCTGAGCAGGTATTCGTTGCGAAAGCTATGAAATCCTGTGATCAGTTCGTGAAATCTCGCCATATCGTCAATCTCTACTCTTTACCATCTAAAAACAGTCTGATTTCTCTCAAAAACTCTTGCGGACACTCTTCCTGCGGCGAATGACCGCAGTCAAGCGCGCGTCCCGTCACAACAGTCGCCTTATCGCGCCACGTCTGCACAACGTCATAGAGCTTGCCGACCGTGCCACGCGCGCCCCAGAGCAGATGCAAAGGCGCTTCAATGCGTTTGTCCGCATCAGCTTTGTCGTCGGCAAGATCAATCGTTGCGGCGGCACGGTAGTCCTCGCAGATAGCATGAATCGTTTCCGGATTACGGTAGCTGCGCAGATACTCTTGGAAAACATTTTCTTCAAGGGTCCCCTCAATCTTGAGCTGACCTTTGATATGGTGCCGCAGGAAGTATTCCGGATCAAAGTTGATGAGCTTTTCCGGGAACGGTTCTGGCTGAATCAGGAAGAACCACCAGAAATAGCGCGAGGCAAACTCCTTGTCAGTGCGTTCGTACATCGTAGCCGTCGGCGCAATATCGATGAAAACGGCCTTGCGCACCAGCTCAGGCCAATCAAGCGCAAAGCGATGCCCCACGCGTCCGCCTCGGTCATGTCCTACGAAGTCACATTGTTCAATCCCAAGAGACTGAAGCAACAATTGCAGATCGCGCGCCATTTCTCGCTTGCTGTAGGGACGATGATCGGGCGTACTTTCCGGCTTCGTGGAATCGCCGTAGCCACGCAAATCCACCAGGATGACCTTGCGATCTTGTGCTATCGCCGGGGCTACTTTACGCCAGATCACATGCGTATGCGGGTGCCCATGCACCATCAGCAGCGGCGTCTTATCTCCTCCGCCACCCATGGCGACGCGCAACATGATGTCATTCAATAGTTTGACATCAAACAATTCAAAACCGTCGACAAAAGCGGACTTACCTCGTGACACGATTTCGGTGCGCGACATCATCAATCTCCTTACGGTTTCTTTTCCGTCCAGTTCTTGGCGTCAAACATACTGCCCTCAACCTGCCAGAGCTGCTCGATCAGATAGCCTTCACCGCGAGACTTCCCCGAAATGAAGACACGCGGCAACGGCGGCTCAACCCCCGTCCAAAGCGAAGCCGCTTTGGCTGCGGTCATCGGCGTTGTATCCGTCTTGAATTCCCCTGTTTGACCGGCCTTTTTGATCATGAGCAAGGCGTTGGATCGCGTCGGCTCTCTTTCCATGCCGGTATTTTTGAAAAGATTGCTGTAGGCGGGATCGTCGCCGGCAGAGTGATCGCTTGCGAGAACCACCGTCGTGTTGTCCCAAACGCCTTCTTTTTTCATCCAATCAAACCAGCGGGCAAGCGCTTTGAGTGCGCACGATTCGGTGGCCAAATGCGCCAGCGGCACTCCATCGGCACCGATCTCCCGTTTGGGGTTGGAGACAATGCGGCACACGCCCGGATCCATGAACCACGGCGTGTGCGTAAGTTCCGTGTCGATGAACTTGAACGTGTTCTTTTGTGCCTTGGCGTTGGACAATTCAGGCAACTGATCAAAAAGCGCCCAATCCTTGAGAGCTCTGAGCACCAGCACCTCGTTCTTATCTCCGAGGAAACTTTCAAACCAACGGCCGTTGCGATAAATCTGATTTTTGGCACTCCACGGCACCGCAGAATAAACCGAAACAGCAAGCAAGAACTCGTCGGTATTGCCCCGGCCGATCTTGAGATCATTGCGCTCGATATAGCGATCGGTGTAGGCGTCGCTCAGATAACGAAGTCCCAAGACATCTTGGTCTGTGTATTTGCGCAACCGCATTTGTTCAAGCCAATTGCGCTCGTATAAAGCCACATCCCAACTCTCGCCCAGACGATTGACAAACTTAGCGTACCCCCGATTGATTTTTTCGGCAACGGGGTCGCTGCCCTGCGCATTAATGGCAACCGGCGTGCAATCGTAACCGCACAAAATGGAAGCGATGCCGGCATTGGTCGAAGGACCTGCCGCGAGCGTATCGGGATACCACACAAAACCTTCCAGATCATGCCTGAGTTCCGGAGCATCTTTGAGGATCCGTTCCATATGGGTGCCCGTAAAGGCATCCATCATGACAACAACAATGTTTTCTCCTGTCTTGGAAAAACCGAAGAGTCGATCGTTATAGTCCGGGATCTCGTCGGCAGCCGTTTCCCGCTGCGCCGCATCGCTGTGCCATTGACCTCGGCTCTGCCACAAAAGGTAAGACCCGTTGATGAGCGAGCCCACAATGCACAGCACAAAGACACTCTTGATCCAAATCGTATGCCCAGTACGAATGAGCCAGACATACGCCCCGAACACCGCGGCAATCACGGCAAAGTCGGTAAAGAGATTGGCAGAGCGGAAAAGCGCCGCCGGATTGCTGATCTGGAAGGCGTCGATCGTCCCCGTATCTAGCGGAAGCAAGAATGCGTAAACGGTAAAAAGAAGCGTCACCGCCCCCAGGAAATAGCCCGCAAAATTGCGTGCTCCGGAAAGACTTGCCAAAAAAGCAAAAATCCACACGGCAACACCGATGCCGGCGCACCACAAAAGCGACTTTGCGAGCACCACGTCGGGCGTTGAAAAAATCTCCACGGCCGTGCAATAGGCCTGAACCGGCAGATAGGCCGCCAACAGCAGCGTGATCCAGATCCCCGCCGGCGCAAGCAGCGTTTCGGCCGGCTTGGTGGAACGCGCACTGTGCGCTTCGCTGTAGAGGAACCGACGCAGATCAACGCCGGCGTGCAATACTCCCAACGCCGGAATCAGGAAGAGAAAACCGGCGCTCAAGGCAAAGCTCTTGCGATTGGCTCCGACGAAGTACCACTTCCCCCAAACGCGCAGACTGTAGTAGGCCACAACAATCGTCAAAAGAAGAATCACCCAGTGGTTCTTCCAAAGACGAAGCTTCACGGTCAGGACAATAGCCGCGGCAATGCTGGCGATGTAGGCAAAGTCGGACGACAGCGACACGGCGTACTTAATACCTTCCGGCACACAAGTCGCCTGATTGGAAGACAAAAGCGCCAGCAAGACGGCGACAGCCCATAGAACCAACGGCACGCCGTAAAGAGTCCCTCCCGGGAATGTTTCGGCAGAGCCTCGCGTCAAGCGGCTGCGTACAACGGCAAAGACTGCCGCCGCAGGTTTTTGCACACGCTCAAGCAGGCTGTAGACGATGTTTTTGCCCAGCGAAAAGATGTTGTTGCACGTCCAATAAAGCACCAGGCCGCTAGCCGCATCGTAGAGCAGCACCAGGAACACCGCGGCCATGCCGTAGAGCTGCATCTTGTCGCGACGCGTCATGTTGTGCGTGTAAACGAGAGCGCTGGCCAGATTGATGACGGTCATGAGAATCGGGAGCACGTTGATGGAAAACGCGCCCAGATGGATCATGGCGTCGGGCTTGGACAAGTCGGCAATGCCCAAGAAAGAGACGCCTGCCAGCGGTTCAAAATGCGACAGGAAGTGGTACGCCGCAAAGAAGAACGGAATCTGCAGGAAAAAGCCCAGCGACGAGCGCAGTGACAAAAACGGCGAATAGCCTGCCTGTCGGTGCATCGTCGAAATCATGGCAAAGCGCTCCTGACCTTTGAAGGTGCGCTTGATCATGGCCTCTTTGGCTTCAAAGCTCTTACGAAGCGCGCGCTCGCCCTCCTGCCACTTTTCGGCTTTGATGTAGATGGGCAGAATCACGATGTTGACGGCCAGACTCATCACGACGATGGCAGGCCCCCAAGCTTCGGTGTGCGAATAGCCCCAAACCAAAGCCGCGTGCATCCAGTACTCAAGCGGCGCAATCAGAAGCGTGTAAATGAAATCCAACATCGCTTACGGCTCCTTTTTGGTCTGCGCTTTGCGCGTTGATTGAGTCTTGAGTCGTTCAACCTCGGCAATCAGTGCTTTGGCAATCGGCATGCCGGCCTCTCCGAAGTTGACAACGTTTTGTTCTCGCAGCGACAGAATCTTTTCGCGCGCACGATCTTCGAAAGCCAGCAAGGAGCGTACGGCATCAACAACTGAATTTTCTTCGCCCGGCAAGATGCGCTTGCCAAGCGTATCCAGCGCGCTCATCTCCCAGGCTTCGTGCGGAATTTCCCAGGCTTCAAAGCCGTCCTTCAAGGGGCCCGCACCGACGCTCACGACCGGACGCAGGAAGACGAAAGCAAAGTCGAAAATCACGCCCGAAATGTCGCTCACCATCAGCTGAGCGCGTGCAAGCGACGCAAAGCCATCGGGCTGACGATCCCATTCGATGTTGTCAAAGGGCGCGAGTTCCTGCGCAAGCTTCTCCATCAATTCCGGTTCGGACACAAAGCTTTGCGGGTGAGGGCGCAGAATCACGCGGAAACCTGCTTGCGCAAGCATCTTCGGAATCATGGCTCCCGTGCGCGTCAACAACCCGTTGCGGCCCCAGGTTGGCGCCACAATGACGGTTCCCTCTTCGGGAGGTGCGGCTTTGCGAGCACGCTCCACCAAGCCGTCCAGATAGGGGCATCCGAGTTGCGGGAGTTCCTTGGGGCGCGTGCCGCGCAGCGCCTCCAGCGCACGCAAGCTTTTGACCTGTCCGGGCCCGGCGCAATAGACAGCGTCGTAATAGTCGAAACTAAAAAGCTTGTAAGTATGAATGTCCCCCACGGCATGCACCACATGCACATAACGACCGACCCCGGGAGAACGACGAATCTGCAAAACGTCAATGCCGGGCGTCGTGAGAACAAACACCTTGGTCTGTAAAAAGCCCAAGGCCGTATAGGCCGTGTTGGACTTGCCGATAAAGCGCGGATGCACGCACTTAAGGTCGGATGCAAAGACCGGATCTTTCTCGTCGCTCGTGAGATAAGAGCTCTGCACGCCAAGTTTCTCAAGCGCAACCAAAATCGGCCTGAACGTCGTCCAGTACGCTGCACTTTCGGCATAAAACGTCAATGTGTTGTGTTTGAGCGCATCCGTTTTGCCGGTGAGTCTGAAAAAAAGACTTCTGAGCGTCGAGGGAAGCTTGCGGATCACAAAGTAAACGCCCGAAATCAAGCCCACGAAGACGGAAAGCAGCATGCTGCCCGTACCGGGATCAAGATAGGCGTGTGCGGCCTGCGGTTCGAGCAGGATACTCAAAATAACGAACGTAATGGGAAGCGTGCGTCGCATGGTCGTTATCGGGAAGCTCGGTTGGCAAGTGCGGTGCCGGAAGCCCAAAGCGCCGCCGCGCGCACCGCCAACGCACAAACAAAAATCAAGCACGACATGGCAGCACCCTCACTGATAAAGCCGCTGTCAATCATGTCAATGGCTGCCACGGCCGCCACAATGCTCGAAGGGGTATAAAGAAACACTACCGCCGAGATCGTCGTTACCGCCGAGGCAAAAAGGTAGGAGAAGATATCGCAAAGTTCGGCGCGGCTCAAAGGCACAATCACGCGCGCGATCGTTGTCAGTCGCTTGGCTCCGAGCGTTTCGCCGACGGTTTCATACCGAGCGTTCATGGCGCTTAAGCCAGCCTTGGCCGTGATATGCGGCACGCTCCAGAGATGAATTGTCGTGTTGGCAATCACCAAAAGCAGACTGCCCAGAGCACCGCTAAACAACGCCGTACCGGAAAATGTCATTGCCCAAGCCAAACCAAGCACCGTTCCGGGAATGCAGACGGGCAGCAAAGCCAGTTTGTCGTAACCCGTTCTCAACACTCCAGGCATCTGAGGCATACGAACCGTCAGATAAGCGCCGATCCAGGCCAAACTGGTTCCCAGAACAGCCACGGCAAAACTCACGATCAGAGAATGCAGCCAAGGACTGATGCCGTAGGCGGAGTTTTTGAAGGCGTAATTGGCCAAAGTAAGTTGCGTCTCGTACGGCCAAAACGTAATGAAGGAGCCGTAGATCACCACGCCGATCACCAGCAATTCGGCACCGACCACACACCAGGCCAGAATACCGGCCACGGCGTCGCGCACCGGTGACGGATCGGGGTCTTTGATTTGAAACACGGCCTTCGTTTGCGTCTGCGAAAAGCGTCGGGTCACCTGCAGCGCCAAAAGTGCCGGAATCAGAAGCCCCAGACTGAGGAGACCCGCCGCGGCAAAGTTCTGCTCGCCCACCGCCAACGCATAAATTTCGGTGGCCAGCATCGGAAAGTCACCCGCAAGCATCTTTGGCACACCGAAGTCCGTGATCGTCAAAATGAAGGCGATCATGAACGCGTTGGCCAGCCCCGCTCGCGCGTGCACCAGCGTCACGGTGGCAAAGCGTCGCCAGGGACCGGCACCGAGGCTTCTTGCTGCCGCCAAAAGTTTGACGTCCAAGGTTGCCAAATTGAGCCGCAGCTGCATCACCGTATGCGGCAGCGCAAAAACAAGTCCCGCCAGAAAAACACCCAAGGGACCGTAAAGATCCAGATTGAGAAGCAAGCCGTTGCTGCCCACCAAATAGATGAGTCCGATGGCAGGCATGATGGAGGGCGCAAACAAGGGAGCCAGAAAAAGCACTTTGAGCGCACCTCGTCCGAAAGCGCGCGTCACCGTAATGGCATAGGCCACCGCAAAGCCCAGCACAGTCGCCGTCAAGGCAACGGCAGCACCCATGGCAATGGTGTTGCCGACAGCGCGAAGGTTATAGGGCGTCAAAAACGCTGCCGCTCCCGCGCCTTCGTCCGCGACAAGAATCGCGAGCTCGGCAAGCGGCCAGAGAAGCCCCGCGGCCAAGAGTGCCGCAAGCCCTCCAAGAAGCAGTTGGGGAAACGCCTCGGTTTTCGAGCCGACGACCGTCATTGTGCGCCCCATGTGCGCCAGGCGCTTTCCGGCAATTCAACGGCAATGAGTGAGTGCAGCGCAAACACCGACCGATCCGTATTGATGCGCAGTGCGTCAGCCGTGATGGTTGTCTGAAAGTCATTCATCAGCACCTTGACGCGCACCGTGTCGCCCATGAATTGCACGGCTTGAACTTTTCCGACAAACGTGTAGGGACGCGCGAGCGCCGCTTCCGTGGCTCGGTGCAGCTTCACGTCGGCATAGCGCAGACCCGTTGCCGCCCCTTCCCGAATCAAAGGCATGCGTACGATATTCATGCCGCCCACAAAAGTCGCCACAAATTCGCTTGCTGGTCGATCGTAGATTTCGTTGGGGGCGTCGGCCTGCTCGACATGGCCGGCATTCATCACCACCACATAATCCGACAGCGACAGCGCTTCCTGTCGGTCGTGCGTCACCATCACGGTCGTCACACCGGAGGCTTCCTGAATGGCCCTGAGTTGCTCGCCGATGGACGCTCGGGACCAGGCGTCAAGCGCAGACAAGGGTTCATCGAGCAACAACAAACGAGGTCGAGGCGCCAGAGCTCGGGCAATCGCCACGCGCTGCTGCTGACCGCCGGAAAGCTCGGCCGGGTACCGATCGGCCAGATCCGTGAGATACGTCAACTCCAGCATTTCAGCCAAGCGCGAGCTCTGTTCTGCATCTGTCGCTTTTCTTGCTCTCAGTCCGTAGAGAATGTTTTCCTTGACGGTGAGATTGGGAAAAAGCGCGTAATTTTGAAAAACAATGCCGATGCCGCGTGCTTCCACGGGCGTATTCGTCACATCTTCACCATCGACCAATACACAACCGGAAGTGGGCGTTTCCAGCCCGGCAATGAGCATCAAGGTTGTGCTCTTGCCGCAGCCCGACGGCCCCAAGATAGACGTAAAGCGTCCCGCCGGAATCTTGAGCGTTGTTTCATGCAGAGCCGTCTGCTCGCCGTACCTCTTGGTGATGGCTCTAAGCTGCAGGCCGGCGGCTTGGCGTTCGGTCATCCTTGTCTCATCCTTTTCTTTAGCGTGTCGCAAGTGCATGCCATCGCGTCAGCATCGCCTCTTTATCCCTTGCCGCACGGGCAAAATCCATCGGCAAGAATCGTTCGGCAATGCGTTTTCCCTCTTCGGTGCTGAAACCTTCGCGTGCCGCAATACCGCTGAAAGCGGCCGCAATTTCGCCGACGGCAGGACTTGCACAAAAGTCGAGAAAAGCTTTGGCTTCTTGCGGATGCGGACAACCGCGCGGCAGCGCACAGGCTTCCGCATCCCAAGCGATTCCCTCTTCGGGTTGAACGACCGTGACAGGCGTTTTGTACTTCAAAAAAGGCTTGAGAAAAGCCGCGGCGCTCAGTCCGATGGGAATTTCTCCCTGCGCCGCCATGGCTGCCGGCCGCGCACCGCTTGCCGCATAAAAAAGCATGTTGGCATGCAGTTTCTCAATCACTTCCCAGCCCTTTTCCTCGCCGAACCCCTGCACAAAGCCGTGAAGAAACATCAGCCCTGTACTCGAAGCTCTCGGGTTGGGCATGACGATCTGATCCTCAAACTCAGGCCGCAGCAAATCGGCCCAGCTTTGCGGCATTGAAAGTCCTTTTTTCCGAAGAAGATCCGTGTTGACGCACACTGACCCACCCCAGGCGTTAATCCCAAACCAATGGTTGTCTTTTTCAACCATCTTGGGATTGAGCTTTTCAACTTCCTTGGGAGCGTACGGTTCAAGAACCCCCTTGGCGCGAAGATTTTCCAGGGCGATCGCCGAGACACCCAACACGGCATCGGCCTGCACGCGGTCTTTTTCCGCAAGAAGGCGTGCACAAATCGGCCCGCCCGAAGCTCTCACGTAAGTGATTTCTATGTCGGGACGAACGGCGGCAAAGGCATTGCGATAAACAGCAAGCCACTCGGGCTCCACAGCCGTGTAGACCGTGATGCGACGCCTTGTCTCAGCCGCACGCAAAGGTGCAGCCGACGCAAAAGGCAAAGCCAGCAAAGCCGCAAGGCCGCGTCTTCGTTGCATCGGCGATTATTCGAGTCGGAACTCTTTTTTGATGAGTTCAATCATGAAGCGAGCCACCTTGTCGCCCGTGTTGCCCTTCTTGCTGTCGATATTCATCTGAATGAGGCAATCGAGCACGCGCTCACGCAGCGTGGAGCTGCTCACACCTTCGGTACGCGGGAAAATGACGAGGCGCTCCGGGCGCACATGATTGACATTGTCGGCGCCGTGCACCAAAAGGTCACAATTGACGCTATCCATGAATTCGTCGGTGATGAGCCAGGGACCGGCCACCACTTCCTTCACGTAGCGGATGCTCTCCAAAATTTCCTTGCGCTCTTCGAAGCTCAATTCCGGCGTGTAGCCTTTCTTCTTTTTGATTTCGTCGTCCGTGGTCAACACCACCACGACATCACCGATCTCGGCTGCTTTTTTCAGAAGCCGAACGTGGCCGTGGTGAATCAACGTGGCCGACATATCGACCATAACGCGCGGGCGTGCAGCAGTGCAAGCAGTCATATGGGCACCAATTTCGTCAAAGATTCAAAGCGGCCCAAAACAAAAAACGGCCACGCTCTTTTCCTCCTCCTGAGAAAAAAAGCACGGCTTCGAAATTTTTGGGCTAAAGAATTTGACGCAAATTTTACGCCGACCTTTCGGATCGTTCGACTTTTCGGCTCAAAGCAGCGTTGCCATGTAGTACGGCAAATACCACACGTCGTCTTGTCGTTTGATTTCGCCGTGATGCAGAACAATGGCCTGACCGATGCGTTTCCCGAACTTTTCCCTGAAGCGCAAAAGCGATTTGATGCTCGATGAGCCCGAAGACTTGACCTCAATGGGAACGATCTTTTTGCCTTGCCGAATCAAAAAGTCGATTTCCATCGTGGTCTTTCTGGTTTCCGGATGGCGTTCCACATAAAAGTAGGCCCGGTGTCCGTTTGCCTTCAGACACTGCGCGACAACGTTTTCCACCAACATACCTTCGTTGACCTGCAGTTGGTCTCGAAGGACCGCTCTGTAGAGTTCATTTTCCAAATACGGACGATCCGAAAATGCAAGTGAAACCAGAAGTCCGGTATCCGAGAGACAACACTTGAACACGGGATCAGCCACGGCAAAATCATCGGTCCCGTCGATATTCTCGAGCGCACAAACCCGGTTGGTGAGCATCGAGGCATCAAGCCAATGGACAGGATTTTCATACTCTCGCCAACGCGCGTTCGGTGTGGCATGCGAAATCACGTACCTCTTATTGCGGCGTATCAGTTCTGATGGAATGTGCGCGAAGAACGCCTGCAAGTAGTCGCAGTTTTCCTTACTCTGCTCGCGCATTCCATCTTGCCAGAACGACAAGATCCGTTGCTTTTCAGAATCCGCCACGCCGTAGTCCTTGCCGTTGATAAAAGCCTGCACGACCTGCGGCATACCGCCCACCAGCATGTACTCTCGAAACGACCGCATCATGCCCTGATGCAGCGCTCCCATCGGCTTTTTGCTGTCAAAGTGTTCTCGCATGAGCGGCATCGTGAATGTGTCTGCTCTCGCCCAAAGGAACTCTTCGAAATCAAGAGGGTGAACCTCGAGCGTGTACTCCTCAGACGGAATTAGGATGTCTTTGCTTCGTTTCGTAATACCTGCAAGCGATCCGGTTTCCAAGTAGTCGTACCGTCCGTCTTCCAAAAGCGTTTTGAGAGCTTGCCGAGCGTGTGGGAAAAGTTGAATTTCGTCCAGAATGATGAGCGACTTTCGACGATGCAGCTGCGTCCTGTACTCAAACTGAAGCTGGGCAAAGAAGCCATCCAGATCCCGCAAACCGTTGACAAACAAATCCTTGACAACTTGGTCTGCTTGATCGAAACGAATCAAGATGTAGCTCTCGTAGGCTTCGCGTCCCAACTTCTCTGCAAGCGTTGTCTTGCCTACACGTCTGGCACCTTTGAGGAACAAGGCGTAGTGCGGCGCGTACTGCTCCTTCCACTTGAGCATTTCTTGGAAAATTTTCCGCTCGAATATCATCGCAAAACCTCTTTTCACAAATGCGCACCTACTTATAGGCTCATTTTTCACAATTACGCCATCTTTTTCAAAGCCAATTATCACAAATGCGCCATCTGGCTTACAAAAAAGCCTGCGGCGACTTCAAAACGCTTCGTCTCGAAGTTTCCGCAGGCTGTTGACACAGGTTCGGCGCTTTCACGCCGAACCTGATCCTACCGCTACCACATGTACTTGAAGCCGAACATCGCGCCGGTCGATTCGTAGTCGTCCGAACCCGTCTGATGGTGGCCTTCCAGCCACACGTTCACGTTGGTCGTGAACTGCGCTTCGAGACCCAAGCGGAATTCGGCAAACTCGGCACCGTTTTGCGTGCTCGTCACGTCGCCGTACTTCGTCGACATCGTGGTGGAGTAGTCCCCGTTGTTGTAGACCCAGTTGGCTTCGGCATAGGCCTGCCAGGCAGGACCCGTACCCAATGTCGTCTGGATCTTCGTGCGGGCGCCCACACGCACCAGCAAGCCGTTGTCAAAGTCGGACGAGTAGGTTTCGCCCAAGCTCGACGTCCAATCGTCCGGATCGCCGAAGTTCGTCCAGTACGCACGAACGTGCGGTTCCAAACGCCATTCGTAGTTGCGACCGCCGTCGGTGATACCCTTGGAGAGGAGCTGATCCCAACTGGCTTCAGCCGTGAGGCTCAAACCGTTGACATCGTAGTCATCCTGACCGACTTCACTGTCGAAGCGGTTCCAACGCAACTGCAATCCGAGGAACGGACCGCTTTCTGCCTTGCTCTCTGCCGTCATGTACAGACCGGCCGAGTAGCCGCGGAACGAACCCTTCGAGGTCTTGCCGTCCACATTCGACGAGACGTCGAAGTCACCGTCGGCAAAGCCGGCAAGCACGCCCCAACGGAAGGTTGCTCCGTCGGTTTCACGCTTAAAGAGATCGGTACCCAAATGCGTGGTGTAGAGGTTGCCGTCGGCATCCATCTGCCCGCTCGCATTCGAGAACTTCGTCCAGTCGCCGCGCTGGACCATCCAGAACGAAGACTTGCGCTGTTCTCCGGTCACTGGATCCACGTAGAGCGTTTCACCGAGGTGTCCGCGCAGACTCAGATCAAAAGCTTGAGCCTGCATGAAGGCCAGTGCGGAACGCGTACCGGCGTTGACGTTTTCCACGTCTTCCGTATCCCAGGGCTTATCGCCCGGATCGGTGACGGACGACTGCAGGTAGTACTCGTTTTCCTTCGAGGACCACATGAGTCGATAGTAGAGATCGCCGATCTGGATCGAGTCCTTCAGACGCAGGCTATCGCCGTCGTCACCGCCTTCGACCTTAACAAGACCAAGGTACTCAAGCGTACCGCCGGTACTCACCGAGGAGTCGTAGTTAACGTCAACGTAACCCTCGCCATTGATCTTGCCCTTGATCGTGACATGGTCGGCGATCGAATCTTCGCCCGCGATGATCGCGTTCATATCGAAGATACCGCCGTTGTCACTTGCGGTGACGTTGTAGTCACCGGTGATCACAAGTTCATTGCCGATCGAACTGCTGTCGGCAGGCGCGCTGCCGTCAGCGTTCTTATTGCCGACATAAATCGTGCCGGCGTTCGTAACGTCTCCGTTAACCACAAACTCAACGGTGTTGCTGTTAGCAGACGGGGTGCTAGCCGGATCTTCATTTGCAGCCTTCGCGACTGTCGATGCAAGCACGGAGTTGTAGCCGGAGCGTCCGCCCACGTAGAACGAACCGCCGAGATCAACCTTGAGCGAAGAAACGCCGCCGAAACCCGCAGCCCATCCATCCTTTTCGATGTTGAGCGCCGTATTGTAAGCAGTCGATTGACCGGCCGTACCAAAGAGGATGCCGCCTTCACGAGCGGTAACCGTGCCGGCTCCCATCGCGTCATCGGAGAGCGACACCACACCGGCGCCGTCCTTGATAAACGAGATCGAGTTAGTCATACCCTGCTCAACCTGGCCGACAGATTCTTCGTTGGCATAAGTCAGCATCACGAAGCCCGTGCCACTGTCGCCTACGTCAATCATTGCATCGTCTGCACCAAGCGCATCGATCGAATTGGCGTTGAGCACCGAACCGCCTGACAGCATGAACGTACCGTGGAAATTGACGTTCGATTTTCCGAGGAAGAGATTCCCCTTGAGTCCCACTTCAGCCGCATCACCCTCAGCGGAAGCAAAACTGTTCGAAACATGCACGGTATCGCTCGTTGCAGCAACAACGTTGTAGGTCGCACCGTCGCCAACTGTCACAACACCCGTGTAGCCGGAAGCATTCTCTGCCGAGACGTTCATCGTGATATCGTCGCCGAGAACAAGCGTACCGTCACCGGTAAGTAAACCGTCGATCATGGATTCGGCACTTCCGCCACTCACAGTGAAGACACCGCCGTCGAGATTAAGCGTTCCGCCTTGAACAACCTGGATGTTCTTGGCAGTCGTTTTATCTGAACGATTCGTGAGCGTTGCGTTGCGATTGACCTGCACGATGTTCGTATTGCCAAGACTGCTGCCTTCAGACACGATCAGCGTCGTCGAAGCACGTGTATCTTCGTTGCCGACGATCGTATCACCCGTGTAGCTGTTGGCATCACCTTCAAGCGTGAGCAATCCGCCCGTAAGCTGGAAGCTACCCTTGCCCTTGAGGTCGGCCGATAAGCGCATCGCGTTCTGCACGTCCGGATTGTTCGTGTCGGAACTCGTCACGCCCTGAAGCGCCAGCTTCTTACTCTCATCGATTTCGATATGCGTCAGCTGGTAGGACACACCGAGTTGCTTACCGTCTTCGCTCACGCTCAGACTGTAATTGTAGTAACCCGTCGCAACCTTACCCTTCGAATCATTGATAGCAATGCCATCGGATTGCAGATCAAGGTCGTTCCCCTGCTGATCCTTAATCGTCAGGTCTCCCGTAAGCTGACCCACACCACCGTCGGCTTCAGCAATCACAAGCGCGAGATTGCTACTGCGGTCTTCCGAGAGTACGTCCTGAACGTTGAGGTCCACCGTGCCGGGCTCACCAGGCGAGAGCGTTTCATCAACCGTCACTGTGACATCGGCGCCTGTTAGATCGAGCGATCCGTCCACTCTGAGCGAAGCGTCTCCCGTCGTACCCGGCGTCGCGGGACGTTCGAAGACAATATTCGCGTCGTTACCGACTGTGATGTTGCCTTCGTAGTCAACGCCACCTTCGACATTCTTGATGTTGATCGAAGCGTTGTCACCCGTCGCCACAAGGTCCGTACCACCAAGGTTAACTTCGTTGCCCGTGCCGAGATCAAGTTGGCCTCCACCGATCGTGACAGTACCTTCGTCGAACCCGTCAAGGCCACCCGAAATCGTGATTGATTCACCCGGCTTGGCCGTGAGCTTAAGGTTGCCCGAGCCTGAAACATCCGTATCCCAAACGAGTCCCTTTCCATTTTCGCTTTCGGTCTGCGTGAAGGATGCGTTACTACCTTCGCCTTCAAGGATAAGAGTGCCGTTGCCGATGCGGTCGGATGCGCTCTCATTCGCCCCCATTGAAGCTTCGATCGTCCAGCCGTCCTTTACCGTCACGTCGCCCGTGAGACCCGAATTCTTGCCTCCAAGCTTGATTATGCCGGTCGCACCATCGCTGCCAATCACAAACGTGCCGGCACCATCAATGTTGTTTTCGACAAGGTTCTTGTCCTCTCCAAACAACTTTTCGTCAGCAAGAATGAGCGTATAGTCCTCACCGATCGAGATGTCACCGTCGCCGAGACCATCCACATCAGTCACAAGACCCTCGCCCGAGAACTTGAGTTCAAGCTTCGAATGGAAACCGTCATTCTTACCGGTAACGATCATGTCGTCGGTAATCGTGATAACGGAATCCTTACCACCGACGAGTGCATTTTCACCGCGAGCTTCCAGAACACCGAGTGTCTGATCAAAGTCGCCGAAGTCAACGCTTCCGTCATCGGCCACAATCAGAGTCGAGCCGTCACCGAAAGCGGCGTCCTTGCCGGCCGACACTCTGCCATCGCGCACAAAGACGCGACCAGTGTTTGCGTTGGCGACATCGTTAGTGACGTCCGTATCGCCGTCACCAATGGTGATATTGCCGCCGGCAAAAGTGATGTCACCGTCGCCCGTGAGTTTGGCCGAGAACGTTTGGTCTTTACCCGTCGTGTTCGACACAAGAAGTCCCTGCTCCTTATTGATGAGGCGAACCTCTTGAACATGATAGTTAAGGTAAAGATCATAGAGACCTTCGGCAGTCGACGACTCTTCAACACCGAAGGCATCGCCGTCACTAGAACCAACCGTACGCAAAACTTCGGCGACCTCAATGCCTTCCTGTGACAAAGTTTGCCAGGCATCCTCATTGCTGATGTTGAGCTTCAGATTGTCGTTAAGGGCCTTAATGTCCTCATCGGTCATGCCGACAACAGAGTCACCCTTGACAAGTACATCCTTTGCGTTCTGGATCAAATCAATCTGGGCTCCTTCATCGGCAACCAGCAGTTCGGAGCCGTTGTCCGAGAGCGAATTCGTCGTACCGGCGTCCAGATTAACCGTCGAGATATCGTTGATGCTGAGCGTACCGCCGTTTTCGCCATCAAGTTCAAGCTGACCGCCGAGCTGATTTTCAAGCGACTGCATGTCATAGCGCAGGCCGCCGAAATAGATATTGCCGCCGTTGAGCGTCAACGCACGAATATGCTTGTCAACAAATCGAGCATTTTCATGGTCGCGCTGGCTCACGTAGAGCGAACCGCCCTTGTCCACCTGAATTTCGGCATTCCAAGCCGCGCGTTGGTTAGCCGTCGAAACCGTATGGTCGTCAGCGACAAAGGCAAGCGTAAAGCCGCCATTTTCAAGACGGATCGTTCCCGTGAATCCTGGATCTTCCTCGGTAGCCTGCTCGCCGCCCGTCTGCGAATCGGCAAAGCTAAAGCGAGCCTCACTATCGTTAGAAGTTCTCAGATTCACAACAACCGTACCGTCACCCGTGACGGCATTGGAAATTGTTCCAACGGTTCTGGATGCAGAACTGGTGGCGTCAACTTCAAGTTCGCTTGTGACGTTAAGGTTTCCGCCTTCAGCGAGCTTAATAACACCGGCCGTGTCCTTAGCTCCCAACGAATCCAACTGGTTGATGACGATCGTTGCGCCACTTGCGACAGAAACGTCCCCAGTGAATCCCGTATTGGATGTTGTCACAGTAAGCGTCGAACCCTGAACATCCAGACCACCGGCACCGCGCAGCACGCCGTTAATCGTACTCTCGGCCTTGCCTTCGATCGTGAGGTGGCCGTTTGTGGAGTCGGAGTCAGAGATGTTGAGAACAGCATTTTCGCCGACATTGAGCGAGCCGACGGTTTCAGCGCCGAGGATATGCGCGCGACCGCCAAAGCCGTCATCGTACTCGGACTGACGTTCGTATCCCTTAAGATCGAGCTTCGACGTTTCACCGAGCGTACCCCCTGCAGTGCCCGCAACGAGTTGCGCATGGGCATCAACGATCGTTTGGCCCGTATACGTACTCTTGCCGGCATCGGTGCCGCCATTGGTGAGTGCAATAAGGCCCTCGGTAATTTCGAGATCACCTGTTCCATGGACAGCTGCCGTAAGGATGTTATCCTCAGAAACACTCGAACCGACACCAGCAAGTTTGAGCGTCTTGCCGTCCTTAATTTTGACCGATGTCAACCCGTACGCGAGATTAAGTCCTCCGTTCGTATTGAGTTTGAAACCGTATGTGCCTTCGGCCACATCTTCGGTGTCACGATCGTCATTGCGAATTCCGATAGTGAGCGTTCCGCCAGATGCACCCGAAGCTTCCAGATTCAGGTCTTCTAAACCTCCATTAACCTTACCCGCAGAAATCAGGTTAGAAAGGACACTTTCATTCTTGGTCGTGAGGTCTTGTGCCGTCAGACGCTTGTTCTGAAGACCGGTTTGGATTTCCGATACTTCGGAAGCATTCACATAGTCGTCAAGATCAAGCTCAATGTTGACAGTCTCGGCAAACGAAAGCGTACCCTCGTCACCAAGATCAATGCGCGCGGCATTATCGCCGTATTCGCCCGGCGTGCCGTTTGCAAATTTGATCGTGCTGCCGTCGGTGAAGGACAAGTCCTTGAAGACACCTTCACCGATCACTTCCGTCACTTCAAACACGGCGCCAGCATGAGCGCTGAGCGAAGCATTCGTGAAGCGATCTTTGTTCGCGGCCGCATTAAGCGTCACGTTCGTGATGTCGAGCGTGCCCGAAATATTCGTTTCGGAGTTCGCAAACGACAGAGTGCCGCCATTTTCGGACGAAATGCGAAGAGTACCACCCGCAGCAACGTCGAGTTCGTTGCCGATCGCAGTGCCGCTCGTGAGCGTGAAGTCCGCGGACGTACCGGAAGCAATGTCAACGGAACCCGTGAAGGCCGTGCCACCAAGGATATCCTTCGCCGTGAAGTTAACGTTGGCGTCGTTCGTTAGAACGAGCGACGTGCCGTCTCCACCCGTAAACGCGTTCGCGATGTTGCCGTTGGCACCGTTAACCGTGAGCTTGCTCGAGGCGCCGGCAAGCGCAACGCTGCCCGTGCCAAGCGATTTGGCATTGTTGATCGTGACGGCGTCGTTGAAGATCCAGTTCGCACTGAGGTCAGCGTTGGCGCCTTCGATCTCAGCAACGCCGTTGACCGTCAGGTTGCCCGCGCCCTTGAGCGCGTCCTTGCCGAGCGCAAAGAGCGCGCCCATCGTCTGGTTGAAGCCCGCGAAGTTGACGGAGCTCCCCGTGTCGACGCGCAGCGCCTCGGTCGTGCCGAAGCCGCTGTCGCTACCGAAAACCACATGAACGTCTTTCGTGAGCCAAGTCTTGCCAGCGTAACTGTTTTCACGCGTGAGTAGGATCGAATCGGCTCCACTGGCGCCTTTGAAGACGATGTTACCCTTGACTCCATTCGATCCGTCGCGGATGAGCGTGCCGAAAGCAAGCGGATCGTCGACGTTTGTGTCGCCGTCTCCATTGATGGCTGTAAGCGTAAGACCCTGCCAGTTGAGGTCGTTCGTGTAGTTGGACGTGTTAACGCCTGCGGTCGTGTGACGCAGTCCGATTTCGGAAACCGTGTAGGCGATCGAAAGCGTGCCCTCACTCTGGTCGTAGTAGAACTTGTTGGTGAACTCGCGCTTAACATCAGCCACCTCGGCCGCGGCTTCGCCGCTCTCCGTACTGACGTCTTGCTTGACGAGCTGCTCAGCGTCAGCCGGCAGGTTGGCATTGAGATAACCACTACCGATCACGTCATTTTTGTCGAGAACCTTACCATCAAGGTTCACCTGACCGATTCCTTTGACAAGAAGAATGTCGGAACCGAGCGAACCCGCACGGAGGATTTCGGAGCCAGCATCCGAGATCTTCGAAGCCCCAGACGAGGTGTCGAAGATCACGGTTGAGTCGGTTCCCTCCGAGAGGCTGAGTTCGCCGCCGTTGAGGTTGATCGTCGATGTTGAAACCCCCTGACCTTCCGTGTAGCCGATGGCACCGGCATGGATCGTGCCGCCCGCCATCGTGAGGCCGCCGAGTTCGCGCGCTACGTCGGCGTTGTCACCGAGAACAAGATTTGCATTGTCGCCAAGGACAAGCGTCGTTCCATGAAGCGCAGTCTTCTGAAGATCGTCTTCGTCGCCGTTGTAGAGGTCCGTGAAGTCAATCGTGCCCTGAGTGAGTTGGAGCGTGCCGGTAAAAAGATCCTTTCCCTCTTGAACAGCCATCTCTTCCTGCTCGCGAGCAAACTGGAACTTCGAGTCGGCCGCACCGAGATGCATGATCACAGTGCCGCCGTGTTCGTCGTTGTCTTCCACGTCGTTCGAACCGTCGCGGAAGACGCCAAAAAGCGAAACCGTCTCGGTTGAAGTCGAGTTGATCGTCAGACGCGAAGCTTCCGAAACCAGGATGTCGTTGCTCAAAGACGGATCGTTCGAGCCGAAGATCGTGTTGGTGTCAGTCGCAAGCTCAACCCATGCCCCCTTGTCGAGGACGAGATCCCCATGGAAGCCACCCGTCGAGCTCGTGATACTCAGATCGGGTTTATAACCCGCGGCAACCTGTCCGTTACCTTCTACGGCAAGGTTGCCCGTGCCACGCAGAGAGCCCGCAATGACGCTGCCCGCCGTTTCGTCGGATTTAAGCGTGAGCGTGATGTCGTCGCTTGGATGCTCAATATCGGTGTTACCGATCCAAAGCGAGCCGTTCTCATTCACGGCAAGCGCTCGCACAGCATTGCTACCGTCAACGTGCATTGAGCCCGTCCCTTCGACCGTGAGTTTGGACGTGTCGCCTAGCGCACCCGCAACAGCGTAGACCGTTGCACCGCTCGAAACGGTGGTCGCACCCTCGTAGTCGCTCTTTGCGTTGAGGCGAACCGTATTTTCGGCAATACGAACGTTGCCCTCGCCCGTCAAATAGACGTTGAGCTGGCTAGCGCTCTCATTACCATATTCGTCGTCCGCGACGCCCTTGAGAACGAGCGTCTTGTCTTTGTTAAGGGAAATACCTTCGAGCTTGTAGTCAACAACGAGGTCTGTATTTCCATCCGCCGTCAGGATATGGTAGTCGTAGATACCCTGAGCCACATTGCCCGATTCGCCGCCCTCACCCGACTGTGAGATATCGAATCGAATCTTGTCTCCTGGCTCACTACCATTCACGGTCACCTTGCCAGAGGCGAGTTTGATGACGTTGTCCGTCTTCACAACCGTCGTCTGCATCGCTTCGGCATCGTCCTGCGTGAGGATCGTGCTCGAGTCGACCGTCTCGCTACCGGTTTCGAGATTGATCACGAAGCCGGCGGAGAGTTCGAGCGCGTTCGCACCGAGATACGAATTCGAGGTCGTGCCCGGAACGCCGAAGTCGTTGATCGTGAGAATGCCGCCCGCATCGAGCTTGGCATTCTTCGCGCCGAGGTCTGCGACGCCCGTCACGAGCGCGTTGGCGCCGTCGCGAAGCACGAGCGTGCCCGTCTGCCACTTGGCAAACTCGGCGAGCGTGCCGTTGTCAGCGTTCGAGTTGAGTTCGATCGTCCAATCGTCGAGCGCGACCTTGCCCGTAAAGCCCGAAAGCGAACTTTCAGCAAAGAGAAGCGTCTGATCGTTGCTGCCTTCGCGAGCGAGCGTGAGTTCGCCCGAGCCGATAAGGTTGCGCTTCCAGGTCCAGTTCGCAGCGTCCGTGCCTTCGGTGAGCGTGAACTCGGCCTTGCCGGCAAGCGCAATGTCGCCCTTGCCGATGTGGCTGTTGATGTCGCCCGAAGCAGAAACAGTAGCCGTATCGGCAACCATGAGATCGCCAGCAAGCGTGTTCGTGCCCGTGAGTACAACGTTTGCGCGATCAGTGATCGAAAGGGCGCCTTCACCCTTGAGGTTATTGGCGAAAGCTCCGCTCGCACCAGTACCGCTGATGATAAGCGTCGCATCCTTTTCAAGATAAGCATCACCATGACCGAGAGAGAGCTCGTCAGAGATCGTGAGTTGACCGCTCTTGAGCGCCCAATTCATGTAGAAGCTGTCATTCTGACCGAAGACAGATCCGCCGTTGACAACCGTGAGCGTATTGCCCTGGCCGGAGGCGGAAACAAGGGAGCCGCCTTCGCTATTGCCGGCTAGAATTTGGTTCACATGCTGATCGAACGAGCCAAACTTCGCATATGATCCCGCTTCAACGGAAAGCCGAGCCGCCTTGGCAACCACATCGGCAGCACCGAGAACAAGCGTCGCACCATCCACAACGGAAGCAACACCTGAGAATGTGTTTTTCGAATTCGTGAGCGTGACTTCAACGCCGTTACCGGAAATTTGGAGATTGCCGCCGCCAGGGATACCTTTATCCGTATCGGCAATTACGAGACCGATCGTACCGTTTTGAGAGACCTCATATGTCTTGCCGTCGTGGATGCGAAGCGTTTCATTCTTGACGTTGAGGTTGAGGTCAAAGTAGACGCCATCCTCTTCAGTGCTCAAATTGGAGAAGCTTCCCTCGATCTGAGCGACAATTCCGTCATCCTGTCGAAGCGTCTGCGTGAACGCGCCTTCAGTCGAGCCGTTCATGTCGACCTTCAGGTTTTCGAGACCTGCGATCGAGTTGGCGTTGCGGACGAGCGTAATCGAATTGCCGTCAGCAAAAGCAGCCGAGCCCGACTCGTCGACAACAGTTTCAAAGTTGCTGTTGAGACGAATCGTCGTGGATTCGGACGTGCCGCCGACAGCAAAAGCATTGCCATGCAAATCAATCGCGCCGCTGCCCGCCCCAATCGTTCCAAAATCGACAAGAGTATTTTCGAGCGACAAGCCGCGGATATCGCGGTCGACCACATCCTCTGTGCCGTTAACCGTCAGATTGCCGCCGGTAACAGTAAGCGCAACGTTGTCTAGCACGTCACTGCCGGACGTTCTGAAGTCATAGCCAACGTTCGTCAGCCGCAGGCTTCCGGCGAAATCAGTCGACTGCCCCGAAGCAAAAGCAAACGTGTCGTCAATGCCGTCACCGGCTACCGTCACGATGCCCGTACCGTCCAATTTGTTCGACAGAATCTTCGAACCGTCAACGTCAACATCAAGTTCCGAGCTTGCATGCTCGAACGAGATGGTTCCCTCGCCAAGCGAGCCGCTCGCACCAAGCTCGATTGTCGCTCCGGAAGACTCCGTACCGAGAACGATATTCCCCGTGTAAGCAGAAGAATTACCGTTCACTTCCATCGTCCCGCTCTGGAGCGTGAGCGAGCCGCTGCCCGTAAAGGTACCGTTCACACTGCTGTTGCCCGCACCTGTAATCGTCAGCGAGTCATTGAGTGCAACGGTCCCGTCAGCAGACAAAGCGCCGATCGTGTTTGCACCCACGTTAAAGAGGGTCGTACCGTTATCAACATCAACGAGCTTTGAGCCGCCAAGCGCCCCAGCATGAACCCTCAGCGTCCCGCTGGAGATATGCGTTGTCCCGAGGAATTCGCTGTTCTTTTCGGTGAGTTCAACATTGCCGCCCGTGACTTCAATCTCGGTCGACTCGTCGCCAATAACAATTGCTTCGAGCGTACCGTCCGAAGCATTGACAGCGTTGAGACGGAGAGTCTTGTCGGCAATGATGTCAACCTGCGTGAGCGTGAAGGCAAGACCAAGACCGTCAGTCCCCTTCCCGTCATTGTCAAGTCCGAGAGCATACCCGTACGTGCCAGTAGCTACCGTACCCAGCAGATCATCTTTGATTTCTGCCTTAACAGTTGCACCTTCACTGCTGCCGCCGTTAACCACAAGCGTCAAATCATCAACATCACCGACAACCTTGCCAGGGTCAACAGTGATCAGCCACTGCCCGATATTCACTTGGTCGGCAGCCAGAATGCCGCTGACATTCTGTGAACCCATCGAATCGTTGACTTTGCTTGAAATCGAAATCGTTCCGCCGCTACTAACGTCCAGACTATTGACATCAACGCGACCGAGCTGATCTGTACCAACACCGAGACCTGCAGTTCCGTCAAAGACAACCTCGCCGCCATTAAAAATCAATACACTGCCATTTCCGCTACCGACAGGAGGCGCCAGCTGGACTTCGCGCGGGCCGGTACCGATGGTAAGCTTTGCGCCCTCTTCCAGCTGCAGCTTCGCGTTATTGAGCGTGTCTTCGTTTGCGCTGGCATCAGGGTTAAGTACCAACGACGCATCGTCGAGAATTAAAGTACCCGTGAAACCGATGTTCTCTTTCCCGAAGGCAAACGTGCCACCTCCAGCCGAAACCGTCAGTGTACCGTCGCCCGTCAACGAATTTTGAAGCGTCCAGCCCGAGGCCGAATTCAGAACCGACTCACCTTCAAGGACAATATCTCCCGTACCTAGATGGTTGGCGACCGTGTCCGAATTGCCAGCATTTACTCGAAGCACACTGTCATCAGCAACATTCCAGGTTGCCGCAAGATTCTCATTGCTACCGGTAACAGCCACATCGGAACCGAAGATCGCAATGGTGCCCGATCCGGTCAAAGCGTTATCGAATACGTGCTCCGTTTGTGTGCCGAACCCACTCAAACGAAGCGTCGTCTGGTCTGCTTCGCCGACAGAAATCGCAACGGAGCCAAGCGCATCTTCGTTACCAAGCGTGAGCGTACCAGCGCCGGTTAGTTTGACGCTGCCGCTCAAGCCAGTATTTGCAGCGGAAACAGCACCGCTCTCGTTGCCGTCAAAATCAACATTGAGCGCGACACTGCCTGAAAGCGCTCCCTCGCCGGCGACGTTAAGATTGTCAACCGTTTGAGTCGTCGTACCGACAAAAATCACATGACCGCTATCGCTGACGTTGAGATCTCCGTATCCGGACGCCGAAGAACCGCCAAGCGCATTGTCTGCCGAAAGCGTAAGTGTGCCGCCCGACGTGACGTACGTATCGCCCGTGTATGTATTGTTGGCATGCGAAAGCTTGACCGCATTGTCGATCGTCAAATCACCGGATCCCGTCACCAAGTAGGAGATTTCGCCGGATTCAGAGATCACATAACCCGATCCGTCATGCGCGAGGAGTTCAAGCTCGGTATTCTCGAGCCCGATCGTGAGATCGTCCTCAACAAACACGAGATCGCCGAGACCGCCCTTAAGAGCGGCTACGTTCGTATCGCGCTGCTTAATCTTGCGGTTGAACTGTGTGTTATTGCCATCAAGCTTGACAGTGATCTTGCCAAGATCGTCCTGCGTCAAGGCCTTCGCATTCCCAACATCGGACACCAAGATGATCGACGAACTGCCACTGCCGAACGCAGCGCTGCCATCATCGTTCTCGATCACGTCAATTTCTTCGTGATCAATCTGGAATTCCGAATTGGCGCCAACGGTCATGTTGCCGCCGCCAAGCTGAATGTGTCCGGTCGCAGCGCCGAAATCGATCAAACCGCCCGAAAGCACAAGTCCGTCGAGCATGTTGGAATCGGCACCCTGAGCAATAACAACCTGCGCACCGGTACCGACCGTAAGGGCGGCATTATCAAGCTTGTCGTTACTAGCCGTATTGAAGTCGTAAGTGACGTTCTGAAGGTTCAGCGTACCGTCGAATCCATCAGTCTGACCGGCCGCAAAGGCAAAGTCCGAAGACGTATTAGAACCGGAAACATTAATCAGCCCGGCATTGCCGGTACTCGTCACGGTATTCGTAAGCGTCTTGTCACCGGTGAACTGAATATTAAGCACAGCTCCATCGGAGAAACTGATTGCGCCAATACCGAGGCCGGCAGAATTACCGAGGAGAGTAATGGTGCCGCTGCTCCCAATGGAAACAACACCGCTATAGCGCGCATTGGCATCTGTGACAGACAAATCGACGCCGGCGGCGAGCAACAGGGCGCCTGAACCCTCGATATGCCCGTCAATATTCGACTGAACGTCGCGGTTTCCGATTTCGAGATTGCCCGTCAGGTTGAGAACACCGCCTTCCTGAACATCAAGAACATCCACGGCATTGTCATCAACCCACGCCGTACCAAGAACATCAAGTAGCGATGTTTGACCAAGCGCTCCCGACTCAGCAAAGAGCGTCGCATCGGTTGCTACAGTCGTGGCGCCGAGATAGTCGTTGTTGCCGTTCGAAAGACGAACCGAGTTGCCCTCAATACCCTCAATATTGAGGCCGCCGTTGCCGGTCACAAGAGCCGAAAGCGTGCTGTTGGCGCGGGATGCTCCTCCGTCGCCCGTTTCACCGCGAAGCGCCAGCTGCTGACCGTCGCTGACATCGACCTGCGTCAGCTGATAGTTCAAATCGACACCGTCGGCATCCTGCGAGAGACTGAACTCGTAGGTCGCCTTGGCAACCGAATCGACGTCGACGGTGTGCGTCACAACGCCGTTGGCCGCACCGCCCAACACAAAAGCGGCGCCTGAAATCCCGCTCGAAGCAATAAGCGTACTCAGAAGACCATCGTTGTCGGCGATGATCACTTGATCAGAAGTGATGCTGCCGCTGGAAGACGTCTTGAGGCTGTCGATAACGATCGTCGACCCTGCCGTTACGTTCAATTGACCGACAGTCATACCGCCGTAGTTCGAATCCCAGGGATTCAAACCATTAAAGACAATCTGACTGGTGGCACCGGCATTAAGAACATTCACGTGATTGTCTTGGCCGGTATAGCCGGTCGTCACATTGAGTATCGAGTTCTCGCCAAGCGTCAGATCGGCACCGGCAACGGTTCTGGCATTGACCGAAGCGTTGTCGTTGAGCGTGAAGACGCCTTGCGAGAGCGTAATCGAGCCCGTGAAGTCACCCGCATCGGTACCGTCAAAGCCGAACGCAAACTCACCGCGGTTGGCAGACACTTCGAGGTCGCCCGTGCCAGTCAGTTCGTTCGTCAGCGTCCAACCGCTGGAACCGGCGAATACCGCCTTACCGTCAGCTTCGATTTTGACTGCGCCGGAACCGATGTGAGCGCTGACATCACCGTCAGCGAGCAGATCGCCGGCGATATTGAGACCGCCCGTAAAGCTGTTGTTTCCGTCAAGCTGAACAACAGAATTCGCAGCAACGGAAACCGAACCGGAACCTCTGATGACATTGTCAATTACAGCATAGTTGCCATCGGTACCGGATACGTCTTCAATGCTCAGAACGGAATCACCCGACAGGTTTGCTCGGCCTGAGCCAAGCGATTCAGCGTTATTGATCTCAAGCGTTTCATCGCGCACGACGACGGTCCCGGAGAAGCCGTCATTGGCACCACCAATCAGACCGCCTCGGTCAAGCGTAATCGTGCCTGCCCCTGCGATCGCCTCGTTGCCTTCCGCATTGATTTCGCCTGCATACTGGGTCGTCACACCAAAAAAGTTGACAGTTGCGCCATCAACGATGTCGAGGACCGAGGTGTGGCTGTCAGCCGTACCCAAAACACCGTCGTTAAGCAAGGTGACACCCGCTCCACGAATAGTTGTCGACCCCGTGAAGCTATTCGACCCCGACCAGTTCATCCCGCCGGTTGCAGTCGTCAGATCAACGTCAAGCGCGCCAGTAAGATGGTTGTCGAATGACCCTGAACCGGAAGTAACCCTCAGACTGGCATTGCTAACGAACTCGCCTTCTGGATCAGTCAGCGCAACGCCGGCGACTTCCATCGAACCAAGCCCATTGGAATCGGTGAGCGTGATCGCATGGCCGCTATTTAGTGTAAGTTTTCCACCGAGATTTTCGTTGGCCCCGACCACTGACGAAAGATCATTCTGTTCACCGTATATACCAAGCGTCAGATTGATATTGCCACTCAGCGCCTCAGCCGCATAAGTCGCGAGAGAACCAAGAGCTTGAGAGTAGCTTCCTTGCGAACCACTCGCGAACACAACTTTACCAGTGCTTTCGACTTCAACGTGTCTGGATCGTCCGAATGCATCCGACTTATTAACAGTCAGACTACCACCACGCACAAACGTTTTCCCAGTATAGGAATTACCATCCTCGTTACCTACCCCAGTACCGATAAATAAATTCCCATTAAACGTGATATTGCCGGCTGCAATCACTTCACCGGTTTCTTCATTCGTATAGTCGCTAACGATAGCGCTCAAGACATAATCATCGTGATCTTGTGTATTTTCAGCAGCCTCAAGAACAAGACCATCTCCACTTGTATCTGCAAGTTGAATGCCTGTCATCTTGTAAGTAGCAGCCACGATATTAGCGTCTTCTTTAACAAGAACTTCGCCACCACCCCACGTGACATAGGCCTTAAGCTCGCCTCCTTCCTCATATTCAGTCAATCCACCAGCAACAGCATTCGACGTGTGAATCAAATTTTTAAGATCTTCTTCACTATTCGTCGTGTTGTTGTAGTGAATCAGATTCTGCTCATAAGGTGAATTGTCAAGCTGAAGCAAATTCGAGTTGCCAGTCAGTTCTGCACTAATATCAAGCGTCAGCCCACTGCCCTGTGCAATCGACAGAGTATCCACATAAAGCAACGAACCATTCGTGGTACCACCGGCCGCGAGTTCAATATCGGTAAAGCGAAGCGTGGTGTTATTCGCATAAAGTCCTTGCAGACGTTCATTTGCATTATTTGCATTAGCACGAGAGATCGTCATCAAAGAGTTCGTCAAACGAAGTTCATTCGAACTCAAAATTGTTGACTTATTAAAGACTCCAGAATCACTAGAATCCGCAAATTCAATATTTACATTCGTAAAGTCAAGAACGCCTGCCGCCTTATCATTATTCTTTGTGAAACTGAGATCAATACGGCTGCCTGATCCCGAAACAGCAAATGTACCGTCGGTACCAAAACTTAATGCATTGTCAACCGACAAATCTTCATCTGTAACGACTCGGAAAGTACTCGAACCGACAATTGAAAGGCTGCCGCTACCGGCCAGGTCACCTACATTAACCATTGTGTTCGTACTGGCATCGCCAATCTGTACGCTACCTTCATTGTCAAGAAGTGAGGTGTTCCCGAGCGTACCTGTCACAATCAGCGTCGCCCCGCCGAGGACATTTGTCTGACCGTGATAATCGTTCTTGTCGTTGGAAATCGTGACGGGACCGGTTCCGGCCACCGTCAAGACACCGTCAGCGTTGGTCCAGTCCGTAATCTTTGCGCTCAGCTCGGCACCACTGCCGGTAGACCCTGTTGCGTCAAGAACGAGGCCACTGCCAGTTGCATCCGCAAGCTGAACTTCAGAGAGTCCTGCAGACACGGAAAGGCCGCTGGAACCGATAGACCAGCCACCGCTCCAAACACCATAAGCAACCGTCGGACCATCGGCACCGTTTCGAATGGCCGACGTCGTTTCACCAAAGCCGCCGCTGTAACCAATAAGGTCGTCGTAGACATGGCTAGCTTTAATCAAGTCACGTTGATAGCCATCGTCGGCGACAAGAACATTGTCCATCGCAATGTCTGCCGTGAGGTCGATGTCGACGTCAAAGCCCGCGGTACCGGTAAGGTTATCGACATTAACCGCAGCACCACCGTTGTTCGTCAGGTCGACGCCGTCGAAACCAATAGCAGCATCCGAAGAGAGATCGAGTCCCTTAAGCGTCATCTGGCCAGAGGTTCCGACCCCGTTGCCAAAGGCGGCAGAACCGTTGTTGCCAAGAACAAGGTTCGTACCGGCAAAGACGTTTGCGGTGGTGGTACTGCTGTTCGTCAGGTCGACGGAGGTCCCAGCAAGATTGATCGTACCGGTAAAGCTGTCAGCGAGATTGGCACCGTTCGTAAACGTCAGATCGCCGGCATTTTCAAACTTAAGCGTCCCGCTGGTACCGGTGAAAATATTACCGATAGAAGTTGCGCTCTGAGGAATCGTCGGACTGACAGTCAGAACGCTATCCGTAGCTCCGAAAACGACAGTGCCAGATCCTGTAAGCGCTTTAACCGTTTGATCAAAGCTGTTCAGAGAGAAAGACGTACCAGCTGCGAGATTGAGTTCACTCGTTTCACCAAGTGCCTTGTCTGCACCGAGTGTAAGCGAGCCGCTCGTGACCAACGTCGCACCTGTGTAACTGTTGTCTGTATTGCTGATCGTGATGTTGCCGCCATCAAACGAGAGGTCGCCAGACCCCGTAACTAGCGCAGACAACTTGCCGTCCTCGGACTGAGCAAGATTGAGAGTACGACCACTTTGAAGATCAATTTCCGAGAGTTCGTATTTGATGACAAAATTGTTGTTGCCGTCCTTTACGAGGGTGTCGCTAAGCTTCCACTTCGTCAGCGCATCCCCGTCTTGAACGGAAACACCCGACAAGTCCTGAATGACCGATGAAATCTCCGTGCCATCAAGAACTCTACCTGCAGAAACGACGATCTGAGAGAGGTCGCCGTCATCAGCATCGAGCAGGTTAAGCGAATCAGAGACGGTCAGATTGCCAGTGAAGGAAACCGTGCCGCTACCACCAAGATCGCCTTCAATGTGGAGAATTGAAGACCCCGAAGAATCGCCGAGCGTAATACCGCCGAACTCAAGTTCGCCATCTTTTAGCGTCAGCGAACCGAGTGTGTCTCTCGAACCATCTTGGGCCAAGTTATCGACTGAGTCAACATGAATCTTGGTTCCTGCATTGGCGGTCACATGAACTTCATCAAGTGCATTATGCGTATACCCGCCCAACGTAAGAAGCGTATCTGTGAGCTCAAGCGTCCCTTTCCAACTGTCCGAGGACGCATTGGCAAAGGACAACTCACCGCCCGACAGATCAACCACAAAGGTGCCGCCATTACCCGAAACAGCATTCTCAATGACCTGATTGCCTTGGGACGTCTTCGTCAGATTAAGCGTGCCAGTCCCAAGGTCAATGCCACCCGTACCAGCAAGACCGTGAACACGCTGAGTTGTGTCGTTCAGGAGTACAGACGCACCACCCGACACGTTAAGGACACTGGTATCGCCTAGAACGTTGCTCGACCCGAGCGAAAGCGTGCCGTTCTGAACAAACGTCGCACCCGTGTAATTATTCGTTTCGCCTGTCTTGGATTCGAAGACAATAGTCTGTCCGTCCTTAGCATTGAAGGCAATGTTGCCGTTACCGGTCACTCGAGCGTCCAGGACCAGATCCTGTCCCGACCCGGAAGCATCGGTGTCGATCACAAGATACTTGTCGCCCGTCGCAAGCAAGTTGATGCCCGTCAGCTCATACCTGAGACCGAGTCCAGATGCTCCGTTATTAACAAGCGACAACGTCCAATCTGTATCCGCAACGAGACCACCGTTCTGCCTATATTCAACATCTGTTCGAATCAAATTGCCGGAAGCATCGGCGCCCGCAAGAGCAAAATCCGACCCCGCAACATCGCCGTCAATGATGACCTGCGTCTTGCCGGGGTTATCCGACTCGATCAGACGATTGCCGTCAGCAATCGAGAAGCCGTCGTTATTGCCGGGAATCGTAATGTCAAAATCTCCGCTCGACGACCCGCTATTTAAATCGAGCGACGTGCCGCCCGTAGCACCCAGGCTAAAGCCGTCGAACACAATGTCACCCGTGCCGTCGCTTCCAATACCCGCGAGAGTGCCGCCGACTGCACCGACATGAAGGACGCTGTCGGAATGAAGCTGCAGAATCGATTCGGACAGAACATTTGCCGTATTGCCCGTAAGCGCCGTAGACGTGTTTTCGAGGCGGACAATGCCGTCAAATGCGTTGTTAGAACCAAAAACAAGCGAACCGCCGGAGGACTTCACTACGAACGTGCCATCCTCGACGCCCTGAGCCGCACCTTCGAGAATTGCGTTGACCGTAATCGTGCCGCTTTCAGTACTCTTATCGAGCGTGAAGACCGCACCCTCGTCAATGACGAGAGTACCCGTCCCGCTCAAGTTGAGCACGGTCTGATCGAACCCGGAGAAATCAACCTTGGTGCCAGCCTCAAGCTCAAGGCTAGAGGTCTTACCCATGGCGTTGTCATCCTGGAAATAAACCGTAGCGCCGTCACGCACGAAAGTTGCGCCGGAGTAGCTGTTCTCTTCACCCGAATTGTCATTTTTGCCGAGTGTGATCGCATCATTGTCGCCGTCAACGTCGCCGCGGATCGTAAGGTTACCGCTGCCCGTGATCGTCGCGGTGAAGTCGCGGTCCGCGGCAGATTCCGCACCATCGGCAACGCTGAGCACGAGCCCTTCGCCACTCGCGTCTCTGAGATCAACCTGAGAGAGCGAATAGGCAATCGCCCAGTCAGCGCCGTCCTGGTTGTCGCTCACTTTGGTGAGCTTTTCGTCGAAGGACCAAGTAGCCTCGGCAACATCAATATTGCCAACCTTGATCATCTGCTTCTGGTCGGGTGTGATAACTTCAAGGTCGCCCGGCTCATCTTTACCGTTGCCTGTGACGCGAATAAGGGTTTTGTTCTCGCCTTCGTCGGCTGTCAACAGCGAACTGTTGCCATTGACAAACTCTTGACCCCAACCCGATGTATCGATCGTAATCTGCGCATTGCCAACCTGCAGGTTATCAACGATGAGGTAGTCGTGCACGTTGTCGCTTGGATTGACGTGGAATTCCAAAAGTGATTCGCTACGCTCGGCCACGTTCGTTCCGTCCATCAATCCCTTGTCGAACCCCTCATAGGAGAAACCGATCGACAGATTGGAAATATGTGTTGTACTCGGACTATTTTCTTCCGTGCCAAAAACTTTCAGAACACCGTTTTCTGCGACTAGGAGGTGCGCCTCTTTGTTATGGAAGATCGGAGTATCCTCTCCGCGCACCTCGGTATAGGCATCCTGAAGCACGACCCAGCCGGAGAATTGGTCGTCACTGTCGACATTGAAGTGAATACCACCGCCCTGTTTGTTATCAGCAAAGTCAATCCAGACCGTGCCCGCACCACTCAGCTTGTTATAGACCTCCATGACGTTGGATTGGAGGTTACGGTCGTTGTCCTTGACATGCAGGAGGCTACTCCCGTCTTCAAGATTGATGTACCCCCCCCCCGGCAAGGGCGTGCGTCCACTGTTCAGTGTCCTTCATTTCAAGGCCAGAGTTAGCCTTGATGGTGAGAAGCGACGTGTAGGCGCCGTTGCCTTCACTACCGAAGATGTTGTTACTACCAGCAGTGACGATAACCTTGTCCTGAACATTTCCGTTGGCAACATAACCAATGTTCGTGATACCTGAGTAGGCGTTGTTCTCATTGTTAACAATAACAGCGCCCTCCCCTCCAAAGCGGGTCGTCTCATCATCATCGGCACCACCACGTTCACCTTGGTCAACAATGTACTCAAAGCCGCCCTGGCCGGTGAGCTGAGCAATCAGGTCCTTGCCATTCGTCTGACCGTCCTTAGTATTGACGCGATAAAGTGTCCCCGTAAGCGATTCGATTTCAGTGAGCTTCAAATACATGAACAGACCTTGGGGGTCATCATACAAACGGCCGTTGCTCGCCGTAAAGTGATATTTGTAAGCTGGGCTGTTGTCGTATTCGTAGTCCGACTGACCACCAATGGTTACGGTGTAGTTATCGGCGAGCGACGCACCGATAGGTACGTAAACATTTGCGAAATCAATTCGTGCATTGTTATCCCACGAAGTCGCATCAATCGTGCCTTGGATAGAGAAATTCTGGAAATCGAACCCTGTTGCACCATTGAGTAGAGCTTCGCTAAGTTCAATCGGAGAACCGCCTTGAAGCGTCGCACCGTCAGTTGTAAGCACCAAACTTTCGTCGAAGACAAGAATGCCGTTCTGATTCGTGACAGCCCAGGCACTACCCATACTCCCGAGAGCAACAAGTGAAGCACCCACTGCAACCGCAAGCTTTCGAACGGAGTTTCCCACATCCGTATGCACCGCCTTTACAGAGCAAGCCTTTCTGCGGCTGCGGCACAATTCGTTGACGACCTGATACTGACGGATTGCGTCGTTCCAAATGACCTTATAAATCGCGTTCATAGCTTTACTCCATATGCGGAGATCCGTTCGCGGCGATCAAAACCCATTCTTGTCGTCTGATCGCTTCGAAATATTGATTCTCTGGGAAAAAATTCGGGCTGTTTGTGACAAATGCAAAGGCTTGGAATTAGGCAAAAAAAGGTGCGCAATACCCCGTGCCCATCTTAAGGCACTGATGAAATCCGCACCTACAGAGGCTATTAAAGGAAGCCTCCCGAATACCAGAACCTGGTACACCAGAACCAACCCCTCCGATCAGCTCTGCCTAAAGCATAAAATTCAAACCTCAGCTAGGCTAGTCATATGATCTTTCAATCCAAAGACAGCTGCCGAATTCAAACTCTAAAAAAACTTATTACTCTAACCAGAAACGAAAGTGAACACAGCATCTCAGGAGGTTCCCAACCTCCAATTCCGCTGTACTTCAGGCACCCTCTCACAACTTTACGTCGATACCTATGCGCGCCTTCCGTATGCTTTTCGCTTGTCCCCAAACACTCTTCGATGTTTCCAACGGGGCCACAATGCAATGCTACACGATGTTGCAAACTCTTTCGAAATTGAACTTCCAAACCGCCAGCATCGGAGGGGGCATTTTTGACAATCCCTCGGGACAAGCACGCATTCCCAACTTCAAAGAGCAGGTCTCCGACAAATCAAAGGGTGAAATTCTCGTCAATGTGGATTCATCCGCTAATTCCGACAATCCTATTCGTCATTACTTCTTCACAGGCTTTAAGAGCACCAATTGGAATGACATCACCTCTCAAGAAGCCGGCAAGTTCCTGTTTCATTACTCAAAGCTTCTGCGAGCCTTTAAACCTGACATTGTTATAGGTTTCGGATGCGATGCTTTATGTCGATCCATGTGGATGGAAGCCAGACTATTCGGTATTCCCACGGCATACATCATTTGCAATGGAAACCATCAAAATTATCGTTTCCCCTTGCACGATATTCTTCTGTGTGACTCAGAAGCAACATCTCGCTTCTATAAAGAAAAAGAAGGTCTCACCGTTCACCCGATGGGCAACTTCATCAACCCAAAACTAGTCATCGCACAAAACCGTTCCCCTCAAGCCGTCACGCTCATTAATCCCTGCTTTGCCAAAGGCGTTGCCGTTGCCGCACGACTCATTTTGATGGCCAACAAAGAGCGACCGGATATTCCTTTCCTCATTGTCGAAACACGTCAAAAGCTGGCCGAAGCGCTAAAGCTTCTCAAAAAACCGGGAGGCAAACCCGGTTCCGCTTTTGGACATCAGACTTTCCGCAATATCACAATTCGACCAGCGACGTACGAAGTCAAAGACATCTACAAACTCACGGGTGTGTTGCTTGCGCCTTCGCTTTGGTACGAAAGTTGGGGGCGCGTGGCCACCGAGGCCGTTATGAACGGCATTCCCGTTCTAGCTTCTTCCAGCGGCGGTCTTCCAGAGGCGGTTGCGGGCGGCGGCATCATTCTGGACGCCCCAAAGGAATGTTCTGGCGATCGAAACAACTGGCTGGCTTTGCCCAGCGAAGAAAGTTGCCGTCCTTGGGCCGACGCTCTCTACAAGCTCTACGACGAAAGAATGTCTGCCTACTGGCAGGAGAAGTGTCAAAAAGCCGCTCAAACCAATTCGCCGCTCGCTTGCGCCGAAAAACTGCTGCGGGCTATCGGTCCTTTGCTGCAAAAGCGTGCCGGAGACGGCGATTTCTCCCACAAAGGATCTTTGCGATTCCCCTCAGATCCGATTGCGTAGAACTTGCAGTGCAAACGGGCCCGATTCCGCATGGAGTCGAGCCCGTTTTTACGGCTTGATCGCAAATTCGCTTAGCCGCCGATAGCGTTAAGCTGACCTGCGTAGAGGATGAAGAAACGCAAGCACATCATGCCAACCACGCTGCAAAGCGCCGAAGCAACCACCGTGGCAAACGACTTCTTGAAGAAGGCAATCAGCACGGGGCAAATAAAGCCCACGCCGACAACGCCAACCCAGAATTCGGTTGCCCAGAAGCCGTCAACAAAAGCCTTGGCCGCCATCTGAGCCGATTCGATACCCGTCATCAGCGCAAAAGCGATCATAAAGATACAAAGCGCTTCGGCAGCCATCACCGGCCACTCGGCCACGTGCAAAACATGCACGTCGTGGCTTTCGTGCGACTCACCCAGCATCACGGCACCGAGCTGATTGCAGGCAATACCCGCGGACAGCCCCGAAGCCACGAAAAGAGCCGGGAGAACAGCCGTGTTGATGAGCGGGAAACGCACCAGAGCACTGATCAGAAAGCCCGTGTAAGCGCAAACGGTAAGCGCAAACACAAGACCGATCCAGGTGAGTACCGGCAGGATTTTGCTCAGCACGCTCAATAGAGCGGCGCCGCATGGGATGCCGTCCACAAGACGCTTGACCGGTTCAAACTCGTAGAAACTCACGAGTGTCACCAGGAACATCGTCGGGATGAACACCAAAAGGGCCATCACGCCGACGCTCATCACCGAGGTCGGGTTGTAGAAGATAAGGATCTTCCAGAAATCCAACGGTTTGGTGAGGTCAAACACCAGACAGATCATGCCCAACAGAATCGTCACGAGCGCAATGAAGCTTGCCGCCTGAAAAAGCGGCGTGATCTGCGTCTGCTTTCTGAAGATGCGCACCAGAGCGGCCGCTGCAAACGCACCGCCCGAAATGCCGGCCAGAAAGAGGTACACGGCAATCGGCCAGGGCCATGCCACGTTTTCAGAAAAGCCGATCGTGAAATCAATGACTTGTTCCATTTACGACTCCTTCTTCAACGGGATGTAGCGCAGGCTGGGTTTGGTGCCCAACTGCGGACGCACGCGCACCGAGTCCTTGAAGTCAAGAAGCTTGGTGACAAATGCGTTGGGATCGTTCACGTCGCCAAACACCAATGCGTCGAAACGGCAGGCCGAAACGCAGGCCGGATCCTCGCCCTTTTGCAGGCGCGTATCCAGGCAGAAGTTGCAATGATCTGCCGCGCCGGTATCCTCACGGATGTAGCGCACGTTGTAGGGACAAGCCACGATGCAGTACTTGCAGCCGATGCAGAGATCCGCATCCACCGTCACAATCCCCGTTTCCTTGTCGCGATGTGCGGCCCCCGTCGGACAGACGCGGATGCAGGGCGCTTCCTCGCACTGCTGGCACGAAACGCGCGTGTAGTGGCGATCCTTTTTGTTGCTGCCGTCAGGCTTGACGCCGTTGAGCTGCATCAAAAGGCGAGACCGTCCTTTCGGAAGTTTGTTGGTCTCATTGCAGGCAATCTTGCATTCGCCGCAGCCCACGCACTTGTTTTGGTCAAAGACCATCACGTAGTGCGGCTGACTGTCCTGTCGGGAGACGCCGGTGCAGCCTGCCAAAGGCGCGGCCGCAATACCCAGCGCTGCCGTCCCGAGCAGTTGTCTGCGGTTAATTGTCGGTTTAGTCACAGTTTTTCTCCTGATCTTCGAACGCACGCCAAAGTCCGTTGCATACAGACCGATGACGTGCGTCCTGCGTTATCCAAGTCCCCTTCGAGTTACTTGGTCGCGTGGCGGTAGCCGCCGTTGTCGATCAGAACCTGTGCCTTGGCAAGATAGCTTTCTGCCGCTGCCAAACGATCCTTGATGTAGTGCGAAGCATGAGCGCCCCAGCTGCCGTCCTTCTTAATCAGGTCGGCAATTTCGGCGGCCTTGTCGAGAAGCAAACGCGTTTCCGTCTGATCAGCCGGCGTCATCTTCGTGATTTCCAAAAGCTTCGTGATGCGATCCACACCCTTGACGATGCGATCGTAGCTTTCCTTCACGGGACGCTGCACTTTCTGCACTTCGTAGGCAATTTCCTGCTGCGACTTGTAGATCAGGCCCTTGTCAAGTTCGGAAGTCGCAGGGCTGTGGCAGCCGCGTCCTTCGCACACCGTCCAGTCGGCCGGAGCGGGACGACCGCAGCTCCACTGCAGATCTACAAAACCGTGATCTTCCTTGTTGCGGCTGTACATCCAACCCTTTTCAGGATCCTTGGTCACCATGGAAGCCTGAGCATCCGTGTTGATCTTGTAGAGGTGCGCACGGCGAACAGCGGCGAAGCGATCCGTTCCCTTGAGCGCTTCCTCAAACTTGCTCACAACCGGGATGTTGGGCATGTGGCAACCGATGCAGTCGACATCCTTGTGAGAGCGCGTATGGCTCTGCACATCGGCCTGCACCGTATGACAGTCTTGGCAGGTTTTCTTCATGGGCGGATTGGTGACCTTGGCCATCCAATCGGGGCCGCCCTGGCGCTGCTGATCGTGGCAGGTCACGCAGGTCAAGCCCTTTTCGAAGTGCTTGCTCATGACGTGCTGCTCGAGCTTGTCGTTGTAGACGTCCGCGATCAAACGCTTCGTTTCTTCCGTGCTGCGTTCGATCTTCGTGTTGGCGGCTTCGCCCAAAGACTTCACGAAATCAGGCTTGCCCTGAATGTCAAATTCAGGAGCGGGCGTCGCGGCTGCAACGGTAAAACTCAATGCCGAGCCCAAAGCCAGCACGCTCAGGGCGCTGATCGGACGGAGCAGTTTTTTGAACGTTGTCATTCCTGTTTCCTTTCAATAGCGGTATTCACAACCGATCTCTTTTTTCTTACGAGAGACCGCATCGATTTAGGGGTTCATCGCCGCTTCAAGCGCGACGTCGGCAAGGGCGTCGGCGTAGTCGTCATCGATGTAGCGGTTCGAATAAAGGAACACCGCATCGACGCTGTTGGTTGTGAATCGAATGTCCTTTTTCTCGGGATCTTCCGAAATCTGTTTCAGAATCTGCTGCAGGTCTTCGGGCTTCATGTCGAAGGGCGAAGCCTGAAAGACGTCAATCGGCGTGAGCGCCGGGTAGATGCGTGAGGTTTCACGCACCATGTCCACCACGGCCTCGATCGGGTTGTTCTTAGTTGAAAGCATGCGGGCGTACGAACCCGATAGAAGCGGACGGAAATGGAAAAACTCCTTGTTGTCCCAGCTTTCGAAACGTCCGATACCGTAGTCGCCGGCAAGCACCTCACTCAAAACCTTGTCGAAGTATTCGGGCGTGATCTCACGTTCCTCACCCTTTACCTCGGCCTTGGCTTTTGCCTGAGCTTCGGCAGCGGCAAGCGCTTCGGTCACGCGCCCGGACAACAAAGTGGTAATGAGTTCGCGACGCGAGAAAGCTTCTCGCTGCGCCGTCATTGTCGGCACCTTGTCGGCATCGGCCTTCATTTCCTTTTTCGAGCGGAAATGCATAGGATGCACGTTTTCGGGGTTGTGTAGCACTTTGTCGAACTTAGCCTGCGTCTCGTCGACAAGCTCCTGAGCGGTCGGCACAGCAGCCTTGGCCGCCTTCTCGCAGAACGCCTCATAGAGCGCATCGCGATCGATCAGCTCGACACGTCGGGAAGATTGCGTGACGATGTCGATCAACGTCAGCATGTCGGCCTGCATTTGCAGGATCGGTTCGGCCTTTTTCTCAACCGTAGTGGTGTTGTTGTCTTTCATTTGTCAGAAGATTCTTTGGCTATATCTCGGTTGATCAGTACAGACCTTCCTTCTTGAG
>OOIG01000356.1_pt1 | contig 39823 bp, 25 predicted proteins | sample 1692091 | NCBI WGS metagenome assembly OOIG01 (sample SAMN06348188, study PRJEB24527) | human gut metagenome | biome: human gut; feature: ankylosing spondylitis patient; material: feces | host: Homo sapiens | place: China | collected 2015-10 | reverse complement strand
CAATAAATACACACACCGCAGAGGGTATTAAAATAAGCATTTCGGTGCGGCGGCTCAAATTAAAAAGCCCCTTATGCAGCGCAAAAAGAACAACCGCCAACAGCGGCAGAGCCACCGGATTATATGCAAAATATGCGCGTATATCTCCCCTCAGCAGAGAAATAATTGCCCTTGTGCTGCCGCAGGCGGGGCAATCGATGTGCAGAAAATATTTTATGGGGCAGCCTATCGGCAAAATAATATACAGCACAATTACGACCGCCGCGGGAATATGTACGGCTAAAAATTTTCGCAGCGTTATTTTTTTCATTTGCGCACCTTTACGGTAAATTCCCTGCCGCACTTCGGGCAGACGGTTTTATGCACACCGGGTCTTTTAGGCAGGCGCAGAACCGCTTTGCAATCGGGGCACTTTTTATATATGTGGCATTTATCGGCGCGTTTTTGCTCGTGAAAGCTTTTTTTGCGGCGAAACACGCCGAGCATTGATAAAAGCTTTTCATTTTCGCGCCTTCTGCGCTCGGTATTTCGGGAGAAAAGGCGGAAAAGCGCCAAAAGCATTACGGCGTAAACCGCAATTTGCAAAATGGAGGAGCGCACAAAAATATTTATTACCGATAAAATAACAGAAACCGCGAATATAAGCGCGAAAAGCTCATCGGGACCGTTTCTGCCGGACATAAACCGCATAAGCCTGTATCTGAAATCCATATTTCCGCTCCTTTCATTTTATAAATATATTATATGCTATTATTTCACGCATTTTGTTAAGAAAGGATAAATAAACTTAATATATTTTATTTATCGGTGTTTACAAACTGCCATACGTTTTCTTTCTTTATAGTGTAGACAAAGAAAGGAAGTAGATAAAAATGCTAATTTGCTCCGATTGCGGAAGTCAGTTTGAAAAGCCCGATACATACCGTGAAACACACGGCTTTAATTCGCCGCCCTTTGAGGAAAAACGCTGCTGCCCGTTTTGTAAAAGCACCAACATTCACGAAAAAAATCTCACTCACTGCCGCTGCTGCGGTGCAAAGCTGACAGACGGCGGTGAGTATTGCAGCGAAGCCTGCCGGCGGCGCGGCGAGGAAATGTGGCGCAGGCAGCGGCGTATGCGAAGGCTTGAGAAGGCTAATCCCATAAGCCGCATTGCAAGGGAAGTTGAGGAATATAACAGGGCGCACGGCACAGATTACAGCTACGGCAAATATGTCGCCTATATTTTATCCGAGGGAAATAAAAAATGAGAAAAGAAGCTAAAAAATATCTTTCACTTTATCTTTTGCAGCACACAAAAATTCAAAGATTACAGGGGCAAATTGCGCTTTACCCCCAAAAAGCAGAGGAATACCGTGCGCTTATTGAGGACGCCGAAAGCTTGAGGCGCGAAATTGAAGAAAAAATTGAAAAAACCGACGGCGGCTTGCTTTCAGAAATACTTTATCTTAAATACGTTCTCGGAAAAACGCTGCCGGAAATAAGCTTTACAATAAATTACAGCCAGCGCCAGACAGAACGGCTGCACCGCTTAGCTCTCGATAAATTTTCTGCTTTACAAGGCGAAGAAAATGGGCTATAATATTTATTGAACAAATGTTCTGTGAGGTGTGAGAAATGGAAGACAGAGTAATTTTGCATTGCGACCTGAATAACTTTTTCGCGTCGGTTTCTCTGCTTTTCAACCCCACCCTGCGCTCGCTGCCGGTTGCGGTTTGCGGGGATAAGGAGCAGCGGCACGGCATTGTGCTTGCAAAAAACGAGGCGGCAAAGCGCTGCGGAGTTAAAACCGCCGAAGCTATTTTTGAAGCAAGGGCAAAATGCCCCGACCTTGTAATTTTGCCGCCGCTCATGGATAAATACAAGGAATACTCAAAGAAAGCCCACAAAATTTACGAAGAATATACCGATATGATAGAGCCGTTCGGCATAGATGAGTGCTGGCTGGACGTTACGGGCAGCCGCCTGCTTTTCGGCAGCGGTGAGGAAATAGCCGATAAAATACGCCGTGAAATAAAGCGGAAGCTGGGTATTACGGTTTCGGTGGGGGTCAGCTTTAACAAGGTTTTTGCAAAGCTCGGGTCAGATATGAAAAAGCCCGACGGCATAACGGTAATATCCCGCGAAAATTTTAAGGAAAAAATATGGCGCCTACCGGTTTCCGACCTGCTTTTTGCCGGGCGCAAAACTACCGAAAAACTGCGCTCCTGCGGCATTTGCACAATAGGCGACGCCGCCGTGTGCTCTGCTGAAACATTAGAGCGCCTGCTCGGTAAAAACGGGCCTGAATTAAAGCGCTGCGCCTTGGGGGAGGATAATTCGCCCGTATCACGGCTGGATGAAAAAAGCGTACCTAAAAGCATAGGCCGCTCTGTAACGCGCGGGGCGGATTTTAAAACGCCCGATGAAATTTGGGGAATGTTTTTAAGGCTTGCACGCGAAATATCCGATTCTCTGCGCGAGCACGGGCTGTATGCGGGCGGCGTGCAGGTGCATATACGCAATACCTCGCTTTCGGTTAAGGAGTACAGCCGCAGCTTTCCCGACTCGGTGAACAGCGCAAAAGCCATAGCCGAGCGCGGAATGAACCTTTTAAGGGAGCATTTCAGCTTTACAGAGCCGCTGCGCTCGGTAGGGCTGAGGGCTATAAATTTAAGGGATTACCAAACCGCGGTGCAGGAGGATATTTTCGGAAATTCCGAAAAGCAGGAGGCAGAGGAAAAAATAGAGGCTTCTGTTTATAAGCTGCGAAAAAAATTCGGCAGCACCGTCGTAACCCGTGCCGCCGAGGATAAAAAAGAAAATTAACGCTGAAAATCGCGGCTGCCCCTAAAAGGGCAGCCGCGGCGTTATTGTTCTCTGCTGTCATAGGTCAAAACTCCCTGAACCAAAAACCGCTTGTCGTCATTTCCCACGCAGGTGGAAAGGGTTATTATCTTATCGTCAGCGTCAACCTCCAAATCGGTATTTATAAAGGAGTTCGCAGTTTTTACCGCAAAAACCGATTTAAGGTATTCCTCGCAGACAGCCCTATCCTTAAAATCATTGTTTAAAAGCAGGTGCCTGTCGTCTGTAATATATGTTGCGAAAATCTGATATTTCAAAATTCTGCCGGGCAGATATACGTTAATAACGTTATTCGTTTTCGCGTAGTCCCTGTTGTTGCGGTAGCGCCGCAGCGAGCCGAACATTGAGCCGTTAAGCATATTATGCCCGTAAACCACCGTGTTGAAATCATCAAAATTCTTATCATTGTAGTTTTCGGTGTAAATACTGCCGTAATCCGAGCGCTTGTTCTCCACCGTATGGTTAAGGTAGTAGGCGTTATCGTCCTCCCGCCGCAGTATGGGGTAATCCACCGATGTGCCGGGAATATTTATCCAGGCGTAAACATCAGGGTTGATTTTTTTTAGCTCAACAAAGTTTACCGGCGTTTCAACATAGCTTGTTTTTGAGGAAGCAGAGCTGCTGTTGCTGCTGCCGGTTGATACCTGCGATCGAATATCGTCAAGCCCGTCCGAACGCAGAAATGTGTGAATAAAATACACCGAACAAGCCAAAAAGCATAATATTGCGGCTGAAAGCACCGCTATTCTGATTTTTTTACCGCTGTTCTTCGTTTTAACACACCCCGTTCAATTATTTTTGCGTCGTCTAAATTATACCCTTACCCTGTTTTAAAGTCAATAGCATACGCTTACGTTTTATTTTTTAATATAACCCCTTGTTTTTTTTAGCGGTGTTTGATATAATAAAAGCATACTTGTGTGGATTTTAAAGTCCAGCACGAAAGGAGTACATATATGATTTATTCAAAGGAAGTAGAAAATATGTGTCCTGTCGCCAAGGGTCCGCACCACGGTCCCGCTCCGATTCCGGAGGAAGGCAAGTGGATACAGGCTAAAGAGATTAAAGATATCTCCGCTTACACCCACGGCGTGGGCTGGTGCGCACCGCAGCAGGGCGCATGTAAGCTGTCGCTCAATGTGAAGGACGGCATAATCGAAGAGGCTCTGGTTGAAACCGTAGGCTGCTCGGGTATGACCCACTCCGCCGCTATGGCTGCCGAAATTCTTCCCGGCAAAACCGTGCTTGAAGCGCTTAACACCGACCTTGTATGTGACGCTATAAACACTGCTATGCGCGAGCTGTTTTTACAGATTGTTTACGGCCGCAGCCAGTCCGCTTTTTCCGAGGGCGGTCTTGTAATCGGCGCGGGTATGGAAGACCTCGGCAAGGGCGCGCGCTCAATGGTTGGTACTATGTACGGCACCAAGTCAAAGGGCGTCAGATACCTTGAAATGACCGAGGGCTACTGCACAAGAATGGCTCTTGACGAAAACGATGAGGTTATAGGCTACGAGTTTGTCTCCCTCGGCAAAATGACCGACCTTATTAAAAAGGGTATGGAGCCGAACGAGGCTTACAAGCAGTCTATGGGTCACTACGGACGCTTCAATAAAGAAGACGGCGCGGTCAAATACATTGACCCGCGTGAAGAATAAGGAGGTACGGTATAATGGCACAGTTTGAAGGTTATGAGAGACGCGAGGCAAAGATTCTCGGCGTTCTTAAAAATTACGGTATCTCTTCTATTGATGAGTGCAAGGATATATGCGCAAAATACGGCGTTGACCCCTACACCACCGTTCAGGAAACACAGCCTATCTGCTTTGAAAACGCAAAGTGGGCTTACACCGTAGGCTCGGCTATCGCTTTTAAAGAGGCTGAGCGCACAGGCGATAAATCCGCCGCTACCGCTGCCGCAAATATCGGTATCGGTCTTCAGTCCTTCTGTATTCCCGGCTCCGTTGCCGAAAACCGCAAGGTTGGTCTCGGTCACGGCAACCTCGGTAAAATGCTCCTTTCCGAAGAAACCGAGTGCTTCTGCTTCTTGGCAGGTCACGAATCCTTCGCAGCGGCTGAGGGCGCTATTAAAATCGCTCTTAACGCAAACAAGGTAAGAGTTAAGCCCCTGCGCGTTATTCTTAACGGTCTCGGCAAGGACGCGGCTTATATAATCTCCCGCATTAACGGCTTCACCTATGTTGAAACCGAGTTTGATCCCTACGCAGAAGAGGTTAAGGTAGTTTACGAAAAGCCGTTCTCAAAGGGCGCGCGCGCAGCCGTTAAGTGCTACGGTGCGGATAACGTTCCCGAGGGCGTTGCTATAATGAAGCTCGAAAAGGTAGGCGTTTCCATTACCGGTAACTCCACCAACCCGACACGCTTCCAGCACCCGGTTGCAGGCACTTATAAGAAATGGTGCGTTGAAAACGGCGTGAACTATTTCTCAGTTGCCTCCGGCGGCGGTACAGGCCGTACGCTTCACCCGGATAATATGGCTGCTGGTCCTTCTTCCTACGGTATGACCGATACTATGGGCCGTATGCACTCCGACGCTCAGTTTGCCGGTTCTTCTTCCGTTCCGGCTCACGTTGAGATGATGGGTCTTATAGGCGCGGGCAACAACCCGATGGTCGGTATGACCGTTGCGTGCGCGGTTGCCGTTCAGCAGGCGCTTAATAAGTAAAAAGCTTTAAAAGATAAAAACAGACGCATTTGAGATTTCTTCTCAAATGCGTCTGTTTTTTTATAAATTATATAATTGTAACTCATACGGTATTATTTGTATGCTTTTACATAATCTACGGTGCAGTAAAGGCTATCGACAGCTTCGGGGTTAAATTCACCCGACCATGTTGACATTGAAAGTATCATGCAAGCCTTTTCGCCTGTTGCGGAAATATTGGTTATCGAGCCCTGTAAAATACCGTCATAATAAAAATATACCGCGTCGGCAGTCCAAACGCCCGTTACGTCAATGTATTCGCCGTTTTTAAGCTTATCATATTTATACTTCTGTGAGGTTGCGGAATGACTGCCGCTTATATTTGTCGGGTCCCACCATTGAAGCGCCGACTGTGCCTCTCCGTTCCAGTCAGAAGGATATTCTATTATATCAACCTCACCGCAGGAAAGATTTGTGCCTTCAAACAGATATGATGTTCCCCAATTCTTATTATAATTGGACGGTAAAAGCCAAAATGCGCTTACAGAGGTTTCTGTTGTTTTGGGCATAAGCATACGGGCAGTAAAGCAGCCGTATTGCTGTGAGAATTTATTTCTTGTTGTAATATACGGCTCGCGTTTTTCCTTATTTTCGTCCGCTGTGATTTTCATTGTGAGCTTACCGCCGTTTACTGAAATACAATCGGCTGAACCGGATGAATTACTCCAAATTTCATTGTTTAATTTATCGCCGTCGAAATCGTCCTGTAATGTCAAAGTCCATTTTTTAATCATTAAGGGATAAAAAGCAGTCTGTCCGTTTACGGTTGCATAGATTTTAATACCGTCAAGCTCTGTATTATCCTTAAATTCCGCAGGAAGCGTAACCGTATTGCCGCTTATTATAACATTACTGTTATCTGAGCTTAAGGAATAGCCCGAGGTAAGCTCTTCCTCTCCGTTATAAATCTTTGTTTCATATACTGCGGCATATCCGGGCACGCCGGGATGATCGCTTACAAGTCTTACGCTTATATTATTTACTGCGGGCGTGCCGTCTGCTCCGCCGTTTCCCGTAAAGAAAACAAGGTCGCCTAAAACCGATGTTTCAATTAACACTTTTTCGCCGTCTATTGTTATAGCGGCGTTTTTAAATGCACCGTTATAATAGAAGGCTGCCTTTAGACTTCCTACATTTGCCGCGCTTATCGCTCCGTTTTCATAAAGGTAAGAAAGCGGAACGCTAATTTTAACGCTGCCGTTCGGGGCAATAACCCTTACAGTATCCTCAACCGAAACGGCATTTATGCAATAATTATCCAATATCTGTGCGGATGCCGACCACTTTCTTAATGCAGATGTCAACGCAGCCGTATCTGCCGTATTGTGAAACACCTTTACAGCCGTTGTTGCAGGCATAACATTATTTTCGTCAATAAGTGCTATTTCACTGTTATAGCTGCAGGCATAAGATGCCGTATTATCAACCGGCGAGGGGGCCGGAGCCCCCTTTGCCCAAACTTCAATATTACTGTATGTCAGCTCATCAGCTTCTGAAAATGTTCCTATAGGCTTGATAAATATGCTGTCAAGCTTATCAAAACGGAACGGTATATTGTCTTTCACCGCTATATCGTAAAAATCCTTAATCGGTATTTGAAGCTCAACATAACCGTCAACTGCGTTTTGCGGATCAACAGTTACTGTTTTCGTTATCGGATATTTGTTGCTTGCATGTGCATAGCCGTTTCTAAGTGAAATTTGAAGCTCAGTTGTTTCTTTAACCTTAATATAGGTTCTTAATGTGCCGGTTTTAATGTAATCGTTTAAATTTACCGGGTGCACTCTGCCGTACTTATCCTTAGCCTCTTCAATAGTCGCCTCAAATCCGTCGGCGGCGGTTGTAAGCTTTACCGTCATAATATTTTTGAATTTTGCGTAGTTCGGGTCATCCTTTGCAACTGCGTTATAGCTTGATTTCAAAGTGGGAGACCATGCAGAATCAATGGTTGACGTCACTAAAAAGTTTTCACCGTTATAGGTTGTAAGCTTATCTTCAGAAATCGGGAATGTGGCGCCGGCACCGCTTGAGCCGATATCCTCTGTCGGGCAGAAGAAAGTCAAACGCCCGAGTTCAAGCGATTCTCCGTCCGTAATAAATGTGTCCTCGGACACTGCGGCAATTTTTACAGCAGGCATATTATTGTAATGCATTGCCCTTCCGCCGTCTTTAAACTCAGCTACCGGCAAAGTGATTTTTTGCCACTCGTTACTGTCGGAGGTTGTGAAATCAATCGTTGCAAGCGGATAGTACCCTTCTCCTACCGCGATAAGTCTTAAATCTATTGATACGGGGGTTTTAACCCAAAACTCAAAATATCCGTTTTCAACCGCATCGCCTATATTTACCGGCGAGCCCTTACCTAAGGCTGTATTCCATGATACATAATAGTTTATGGTACGTTCTTCGGCAAAAAATTGCGACAAATCACCCATAGTGATTTTAAGTGATGTATCAAACAGGGTGGTTTTTGCGGAATTACCTGAAATGTTTACACCCGGAATACCCGAATCGTCACCGTTCGGCACAATACTCAGCAGCTCGGAATATCCCGCTTTCGGTGTTACCGGCTCAAGAAAGGTATAGCCGTCCGGCAGCGGCCGCTCTGCAAGGCTGCCTGCGCCTAACAGATATTTTCTGAATGTTACAAGGTCGTTACCGTCAAACAGACCGTCGCCGTTTACGTCAATAGCTTTAATTGTTTCGGGCGCAGTTGCAGAAGCCAGCTTTTTCTTAATGGTAATTAAATCTTTAAGATCTATTGATTCATCATCGTTCGCGTCGCCGATTGTGGGATATTCAACCGCAATCTGATCTATATACAAATCATACGCGCTGTTATCGGCAGCCCATGGAAACTCAATATTTAAGCTTCCGAGATAATCCCATAAATCTTCCCTTGTTCCCTGAGTTTTTACAGTATTAAATCTGCTTACCGGTATTCTTAAAACAGAAATACCTGCCGGTATAGTCATTTCATCGGTTTTCCACCATGTTGCCGCACCGCCGTGCCACTGTTCGCTATCCTGCGCCGAAAAGAAAACCGGTACGCTTCTCTGCGAATTAAGCCAAATGCAGATTGTTGCGTCCTTGCCCCATTTATTACCGTTTTTATCGGTAAGCGGTATTTTCGTAAAGTTGAATTTTATTACGTTATATCCCGAATTCGCCTTATCTGTGTGATAATGGAGTGACTGACCTTCTCCGCCGTAGACAAAAGAACTGCCTTCTGCTGCATTTTCGGTAAAGGTGCAAAGCTGGTCAATCCAGATTGTTCCGGCAGGTCCTCCCACGGGGGCGTCTATTCTGAATTGACAAATAGAACCTCCGGTGTATCCTTCAAAATCAGTATATTTTAATTTAATGATATTTTCCCCGACTGCAATCGGTACTGCCACCTGTCTTGCTGCTCCCCATGCTTCCGAAAAAGCAATGGTAGCGTTAAAAGCGGTTTCGCTCTTTATCCATAATCCTATAGTGTTTCCCGATTTATTGAAAAACCCGTCATGCCTGAGTCTCGGAACCTGACCGTCATTCCAGCTGAACTTAAGAGACTTCCCGCTGCCCGAATAAACATTTAAAGGATCGGTTTCAAGGCTGCACTCATTATACCCGAACCAATTATCCTTTATCGGTTTTAACTTATTTTCATCTATGCTGTTATAGCTGTCAAACGACAGAATTGCTGTTGCGTCCGAGGGGAATCCGGTTTCCCCCTGCTCATCTGCCGAGGAATGTACCGACAGAGTATCCTTTCCGTTGCCGTAAGCCTCAATTTTGTAGGCTTGACCGTCTTCAGTTATTGCCGGACCGCCCGATGAGTTTTGCCCGGGTTTGCTTTTTTCAAAGTCCAACACTGTTACAGCCTTTTTCCTTTGGGTAACTGCTGTGCTTCCCGTTGTTGTTTCGGCACCTGCTGTAACAAATATGCCTACAAGCGTTGAAAGCACCAAAGCCAGGGTAAGAGTAATGCTTAAAAATCTTTTTTTCATGTTTCTTCCTCCTAATAATTTATTAAAAATAGGGGTTATGCACAATTAAAAAATATGTATGACTACCGATTGCCAAGCCATTTTCTCATCAACGGCAGCAGGGTCTGTTTTCTGTCGCCGCCAAGCTCCCAAACCATTATTCCGCCGATATCCTCCTCTAAAATAAGCTCGCATTTTTTCTTTATGGATTCTTCATCGTCATATGTTATAAATGTGTCGCCGTTATAAAGGTAAGGAGCGCATGCGGTCTCATCCCAATATCGCCTGAAACCGTTTTTGTTGATATATTCTTCCTCAAGGGCAGTAATTCCCGAGCCGTAAGCAACCGGTGCCTCTGTTGCTGCCGCTAATCCATTTTCACCTCCTGTAATCCCGCTCCATTTTTTCGAGTAAAATGCCGCGCCTACAATTATTTTTTCGGGCGGTATGCCCTTTGCTTTGAATATATCAATACTGTTTTTAACCGAGCGGGCTGTATAATTTTCTCCTTTAGTTGAAGAATACGGCGCGGTGTGGTGAGATGTGAAATGAAAATCGGTCATATCATATGTCATAGCATTTATATAATCAAGATATATGTGAGATTTATCAAGCTCGGTAATTCTGAAGGTCCACCCGCCATCGGGGCACGCGACCGATAATGTATGGTAATCGGGCAATGTATCAAGCTTTTCTCTTAAAAGTCTCAGCATTTCGGTGTGTTTTTGCTGTTCCTCGGGATGACCGGTGGTTGTTGGAAATTCCCAATCCAAATCAATGCCGTCAAACCCGTTATCCACCATTGCTTCAAACATATTTTGAGTTACCGCTTGAAAATCCTCTTCCTTTAGGGTGGCGTCTGTCATTGCCTGCCCTGCTCCGCCGCCGCCTATACAAAGAATAACCTTGATATTTGGATGCTTTGCCTTAATTTCCCCGGCTCTTATTAAATCCTCTGGATAACCGAATGAAATATCGGTACCCTTTACCGCCCCGAAAGCAAAATAAATAATATCCAGCTTTTCCAGCGTAGCGTCGGTCACGGCGTTTATTCCGCCGTGCGCACAGTATGCCGCCACTATTTTTTTATTCATCCCTTTTCACCCCGTAAAAAATCATACCCTTAAAAAGTCTCTTGCCTTAACCGTGATATTATCAACCGTAACATCGGTATTGTTATAATTGACATATATTTTCGTGCCGTCCTCATAAGCGGTGACTGCCACATTACCGGCAAAGCTGTGCGAAACAATAGCCTTGTTATTAAGACCAGTTAAGGCCTTTTGAATTTTATTCGCAGCCGCAATTGCAAAATCGCGGTTTTGCGAATATGCCGTTGGGAAAAGCCTATCACTGTCCGTTTTAAACAGCGTATTATCAATGCCTTCGTTCAATACAAAATGAGCTCCGCTTCCCGTTTCTATTGCCTTTAAAACAGCTGTTTCCTTATCAGACTGATAATTTATAACCGGCGAGGTATACTCAACCGAGCCGTGCAGAACCATTTGACAAAACGGAACATATTCATCAAATATTTCAAGCTTATTTCCGCTTGTAGGCATTTCCTCAATAAGGTTAATATAAGGTAAGGCATAGGTATTGGCTGTTTTAGCCGCAATATATACATCATTTTCCTTATAAAGCTTGAGCGCCTTAACAATTTGTTTTAAGGAGTCGCCTCGGTCGTAATATTCCTTATTGCTGAAATCCGAATTGATATCGGAGGCAAAATCTCCCACTCCTATTGATTTAATACCGCTCTTAATATAGCTTTCTACGGTTTTTACATACGTTTTGGGAGATAAGACCCAAATTTGATTTTTGTTATCAATATAGGTTCCCTCTACCGGATTATAGCTGCTGTGTATTGCCCAGCTTTTATCAATGTTTTTGGCATTGTTTTTTGAAAGCGAATATCCGTCGTTTTCGGTGTGGTTATAGTAATACATGTGATTCAGCGCCGCATATGCCGTTCCGCCGTCTTTTTTTGCAAGCTCGGTAATTTCAGATTGCTGATTTGCGGTAAGTATATCCTTATTGTATTTAAAGCTGCCCGGCACCTGATTCAATAAACCGCCCTTATTTATTCCCGTAAGCTTTATTGATGTGCGAATATTGCCGTTTTCCGAAATATCGGAAAGCATTTTCTTCATATCGTTGAATTTTGTAAGGGTAGTCAGCTTTTTTCCGGATTTGGATTTTACAGCGCCTACCGTTTCCAAGAGAAAAAGAGGTTTTTCGGATATTTCCGCATTTTTCTGCAAAATATTTGATTCGGTAAGATATTTTCTGTATTCCGCGGCGTCATAGGAATATCCCTTTCCTGATAAGCACCTGTACCGAATCACAATATCGCTTTTCAGCGAATCGGTACCGCATACAAGCGTTTTCTTTTTCGCGGTTAAATATGCATAGCCGTTTTGAATTACATCGAACGATGTATAAGCATACGCAGAGGAACGGCTCCTTTCAACATACAGCCGTGCCGCTTCCGCCCCTTTTTCAACAACCGTCATCAGCGTGCTGTTATTTTCCGTAAAGAAATAAACCGGCATTGAAATACTGTCGTTACCGTCGCCCAGCATTTGCATAGGCATTTCTTCATATTTCTCGCTGTTATCCTTTCCGAAAAATGGGGAACTGAACGAACCCTCACGGTTTTCCGCCCCGAAGCGTATAACGGAACCGCTGCCTGAGGGAATCAATATTTCGCCCTCTTTCTCGGCGCTGCCGGTAAAGAATTTCAGCGGAGTAATGCTGAGCAGCGGAAATTCGGCATAAAAGGATATTTCGGAAACAGGCAATGTTACAACTAAATCATTTCCGTCCAGCTTTAAATCATAGCTGACCTTAAAGGTACATTCGTCTATGTCGCCGTCATATCCCGTAAGCTCGTTATCCTTTGTATAGTCCGCTTTTGTATAGCCTATATCGTCAAAAAGCTTTTTTGTTTTTTCAATAAGAACCTTACCGCTTACATCTGAAATGATGTAAAGGGGAGTAGTTTTAAGCTTGGTAAAGGTTTTAAGCTTTTCTTCGGGGTTATCCTCCGCTTTCATTGTTTTCGCGTTAAAAAGCTCATATCTTCGCTTGAGGAAATCCTTTTGGTCGTCGTCGCACCTTTCCAGCATTTCCTTAAATCTTTTTTCCGTAAAAGCCTGCGGTATAATATTATCCGATGTCCGCTCGCCGAAAATATATGTAATTCTTACGCTGTTTTCAGCGGCGTACATCTTAATCTGTTCCCTTAATGCCGACTGTTTGTACGAATCGTACTCAACCACGGTATTATCCTTAGCCAAATAAGTAATATTGCAGGACGATACGGCGGCATCGCTTGAAACGTTGAAATTCTTCTGCATTTCTTCGGGAATGGAGCTGTTCCATACCTTGCCTGTTTTTTTATCAAGCAGGCTTATACAGTAATTTTCATCAACGTATAATGCCAGATTTTCATTTTCCAAAACAGCACCGTCCGACAAGGAAAGCTCCTCAAGACCTTCGGTGTATTTTACCGTATCCTTTGTGCCGAACTGCTGACTTTTATTCTGAACGGATTTTACAACCGTTACAATTACAGCAAAACAAATTATTACTGCGATTACGCGGATGCCGTATTTAATAATTCTCTTTTTCACAGCCATCCTCCTCTATGTCCGCATTGATATTTCTTTGCTTATCAATGATATAAAAGCAATAATTTGCTGAATTAAGGTTATTGTTAAAACAAATAAGAAAAGTATAATCAACATTCCCACAACGGTCAGAGCAATTGTCGCAACGGTTTTGCCGAAGCTGTAATTATGGGTTGCGCTTGTTCCGCAGAACACCAGAAACGCCATCCAGATAATTCCCACGGTGGAAATCATATTTAAAAGCGCTGCGCCCTCAATCGGCAGAACATAGCTGACAACCGTAGCAATCGGCAGCATAATTATTACAGGAAGCAGGGAATAACACATATAACAGTATATATCCTTCATTGTTCCCTTGCCGTCCATCAGGGTCGTCATAGACCAATTTGCAACGCACCATAAAAGAACAATTATTGTTACGCCCTCAATTCCCTTTAAAATCGCACTGTCCTGCTCGGGGTCAAACGTGTTAAAGGTAAATGCCTTAAAACGAATGAAAAATACGTTTGCCAGGGTCGCCGCCGCAAGCAAAATTGTTGCCGCTCCCGCTCCGCCGCGTTTTTCATGCTTCAAATCCCAAAATCCGTCAAACGGGTGCAGGGCTATATACCAGGAATATTTCAATTCCTCCGAAAGCCTTGTAAGCTTAGTGCGCCTGCGCACGGCAGGGGCTTTAACACGCCTCTTTTTTATAACTCCGTAAAGCTTAAAGGCAATAAACAGCACTATCACCCCGCTGATTACAAAGGGCTGCACATTACGCCCTATTTGTGCAATATATTTTTTTACCGCAACAGAGTAATATTTGCGGTTGTTTGCCATTTTAAAATATTCTAATGCTTTACTGTATTCCGCATTGTTATAATGGTATCTGCCCATACCGGAATAAGCCAGCTCAGAACCGCTGAAATTCAGCGCTATTTCCTTCCAGCTTTCATATTCCTTATCGTATTCGCCCGTATTGTATTCGGTAATTGCGCTTTTTATCAGTTTTGCGTATTCGGTAGGCACAAAAACCTGCACACTGTTGCGGCTTCTGTCCGCAACCAGAATTTCATCGCCGTTATAAATCAAGGCGCACGGCTGGTTAAACTGACCCCTTTGATCTCCCCTGCCGCCGAAAATATAAAGTAAATTTCCCTGGCTGTCATAGGTAAATACACGCCCGCGTTTTGAATCCAGAACGGAATACATACCGCCGCCGCAGGCTGCAACATCAACAAAGTTAGACGCGCCGGCATATGAGCCGTAAACATAAGGGTCAAAGGTAAGCTCCCCTACCGGCGGAAAGCTGCCGTTTTTAATTGTAATGTCGGTACCGTCCTGATTAAGTCTTCTTACGGGGTCAACCGTACCGTTTCTTGATTGTATATCCTCTGAAAGTGTCTTGCTGTCAACTGCCGAAATTACACAGAAAAGGAAATTTTCATCATCTATTGCAATATTGCTGTATTCAGTAGGAACAAATTGCAGCGACGCCTTTTTTTGAGACTTTGATGCAAAGGAGCGGAAAAACAGCTCGGCTAAATTCGGCTTTACCTTTGTCGCCCCGACATATCCCATAAATTTTCCCGAGGCGCCGAAAGAGAAAATACCCTGGGTTTGATTTTCGGCAATAACATAAACCCTGTCCGACTTATCTACCTCAACCTTAGAGGGCTTGTATTGGTTGACATATTGGGACTCCTTCTTATCGGGCGCCCCAATTGAGCCTATAAAATTCCCGTTTTTATCAAGAATAACCACTCTGCCGTTATCGGTATCGGCAACATATATGTCCCCCTTATCGCTTATTGCAATTCCGGAAGGATTTTTGAATGAATCCGCTTCATTGCCGTTTGTAAACGCTTTAATTGTTCTTATAAGCTTAAAGCCTTTATCTGTAACCGTAATTTGCGAATTTTTCTTATCTAAAAAGTAAATATTGCCTTCCTTGTCATTTGCAATGTCAACCAGCTCGCCGAACTCGGCTGTTCCTATCCTAGAAGCGGTTACGGTATTACTGTAAACATAGCTTTGTGGTGCTGAAATTACATTGCCCTCGCTGTCATAAAGGTAAGAGGAGGAACGGCTTGCATCACTTTCGGCACTTACGGAAAATACCGGCAGTGAAAAAAATACTAAGGCAAAAAGCACTGCCGCTTTTCGACAAAATGATTTTAGCACTTTACCTTCTCCTTTCTAATCCTTCATTCCGGAGGTTGACATAGTTTCCAAAACGTTGTTTTGCGAGAATATAAAAACCGCTACCGGCGGAATAAGCATAATAAGCGAAACCGCCGCCGCAGAGCCGGCACGCGATATGCCGCCGGCAACAATGTTTCCGAGCGCACTCGGAAGCGGCTTGATATTCTCGTAAAAAATAAGATTTGAGCCGGTGCTGTTCCAAATATCCTTAAAGCAGAATATAATAAGCGTAAACCACGCAGGCTTTACAACCGGCATAACAATTCGGCTGAAAATCATCCATTCGCCGGCTCCGTCAATCTGTGCCGCCTCAATAAGCGCGTCGGGAACCATTTGTTCCATAAACTGCTTCATAAGGAACAGTCCCAGTGACGAGCCGCAGGCAGGAACTATAATTGCCCAATATGTATCAATCATATTTAATCTGCTCATAATAAGAAAATTTGCTATTGAGGTTACCGCCGAAGAAAACATAAGCGACATTGTAACAATTGAAAAATACAGCTTTCTTCCCGGAAATTCAAACTTTGCAATTCTGTATGCCGCAAGCGATGAAAAAATAACGTTTCCCAATGTGCCTAATCCCGAAATCAGCACCGAATTGAAAAGATAGCGCGAAAAAGGAACCCAGGACTCCCTGAGCAGGGAGGAAAGGCTGTAAAAATTCATTACGGTGGGGTTCTGCACAAAAATGCTCGGCGGAAAACGGAACAGCTCATCATTCGGCTTGAAGGCTGTGCATATTGTGTAAATCATAGGTACCATCATTACAAAGGCGAACACGGTCAAAAAGAGCATTATAACCGCGTTACCAAAGGCTGAATGGGTATATTTACTTGAATTTGATCTTCTCATAACCCATTTCTCCTTTAAGTACCTATTTTTTGTAAGAACTTCTGAAATAAGGACTTACAAAAAATCATCAGTAAAAACAATACGGTGGCTATTGCGCTTGCATATCCCATTTCAAAGCGTGTGTAGCCGTAGTCCGTCATATGGTTTACCAGGGTATGTACCGCATAGTCGGTGCTGGGCATTCCGCAAAGGCTTTCGGTTACGCTGCCTATTGAAAATGCCGAGCTTATGCTCATAACCGCGCCGAAAAGCAGTTGCGGCCGCATTGAAGGCAGAACAACATACCACAGCTCCTGCCAGCGGTTTCGTATACCGTCTATTGAGCCTGCCTCAAGCAAGCTTCTGTCAATTCCCTGCAAGCCTGCAACGAAGGATAAAAATCCGGTTCCCATGCTCATCCAAAGCGTTGCTAAAACACACACTGTCATCATATATTTTGTGTCTGACAGCCAGTATATGTTTTCATCAATTACTCCCAGGTATAAAAGCAGGCTGTTTAAATATCCGTTTGCGTCATCGCTGAATATAATCTTCCAAATCATAAAAAGATTACCCGAAATTGAAGGCGCATAAAAGAAAAGGACATACAGCGACCTGACCTTAGGGTTAAGCTCATTTATAAGCCAAGCCAGTAAAAATGAAATTACATATCCGATAGGACCGGTTATTACCGCCATTACAAGTGTGTTTATAAGTGCGGTCATAAAAATACTGTCTTCAAAAAACATTTTCGTGTAATTGTTGAATAATGTAAATTGAGGCGGCTCAAGCACGTTATAATTGCAAAATCCCAAAAAAATCGAATATAGTACAGGCAGCACCGTAAACGTAAAAAAGGCAATTGAAAAAGGGAGTAAATAAAGATAATTTATTCTCTTTTTATTAACGGTTTTTAATAAGCTGCGATTTTTACTCAATGCCCTTTGCCCCCTGTCGTAAGTCCGAATTCGTTGCGCTTGTCTGTTATTTCAGCATTTATTTCCTTTGTATACTCAAGCAAGGTTTCCCGCGGGTTTTCATTCTGATAAATTACCTTTCTGAAGGCGTTGCTGAAATGCCTTGAGGTAAAGTAGCCGCCGGGCACCTCCGGAATACAGGTCACATTTTTAATTTGGCTTGAAAGCTCATTATAGAACTCATAGGACCACGGTAAATGCTCCAATGCCACCGCGTTTGCGGCTGCGTATCTTGCCGATGCCCCAAGCTTTTCCTCAACCTTTTTTCCGTACTGCTCCTGAATATCGGCTGATGTCCACCACTGCATAAATTTCCAAGCGGACTCTTTATTTTTTGTTCCTTTAATCATAATGCACCCTGTTGCCGTACCCACAACCGTTCTGTTGATTGTACCGTCAGACCGCATAGTACCCGGAACCGGTGCGATACTCCATAATCCGTCAATTTCAGACGCAAAAATACGGAGCGTATTATATTGCATATAATCTGCTACCGCTATCGGCATTTGACCGTTCCTGAAACGGTTTGCAAATTCAAAGGTTACGGGAATTTTAAAATACTGATACAGCTTTGTATACCTTTCAAAGGCGGTAATTGCCTCATTTTCGTTAAACGCACTTGCCGTTGCGTCATCGCTGTAAACCTTGCCGTTATTTTGATAGAGCATTGTTGCAAAGTTTTGTAGTGACCCCGCAAAACCGAACTGCATATTATTATGGCTCAAATCAACAATCATTTCGGTCACATCGTCCCATGTTTTCGGAACCTCTATGCCAAGCTCGGCTAAAATATCGGTTCTGTAAAACAAAATCGGGAACGAAAGGGTTTCGGGAATGGCATATACCCCGCCGCCGTATGTGAACGGAATGAGCGAATTATCAATCATTTCGGCGCTTAAAGCGTCAAATCCGTCAAATTTGGTTAGGTCCTCAACCGAATTTCGCATTGCGAAATTTATCGGTGTGGTTTGCGGGCACATAAGCGCAACGTCCGGTCCCTCGCCCGCAACTATTGCGGGTAACAAAGCAGCTTCGGCAATAAGCTTTAAATTTACGGAAATACCCGTCTCAGGCTCAAAAAGCTGATTGGTGAGGTTCTTAATTATCTGCATTTGGTCTCTGCCGGTCGGAGCCCACACCTCTATAAGCTCCTTTTCACCCTGCGATGTGTCATAGTCTGATGAAAACGAGTATATAAATTGCTTAAAGCCATGGTAAATCGACCCGAAAAAACCAACGAATTTGAACGGTGATTTACTGCTTTTTCCGCAAAGCGCTATTTCGTCAATTGCAAGAGGCTGCGTAAAGCGGTCGTTGATCCATGTGCCGAAAGCACTGATATTACTTTGAAATTGGGTAAGCTGAGGCGCAATCTTATCCGGGTCATCGTTAAATTTTTTCAGCTGACGGGAAAGGCGCCTTAAAACGCCGCTTTCGGTGCCGCCCTTCTGACTTTTGTTAAGCCTTTCAACAATCGCGTCCAGCCGCTGCGCTTCTTCACCGATTGTCTCTATTACATCGGGAATTTTATCCTCTAACTGGTAATCACGGTAGCTGTCCGGTGTAACGCCGGTCAGCGTGATAATCCGCCTGTAAACCGTATTCAGCTCGGAAAGCACGGTTTTACTGTCATTTATTATTTCCGCCATATCGCCCAGCGATACCGCTAAGGCAACCGTATGCTCGCCCTTTTCCAAATAAAAGTAATATGCACCCTCTTCATTTGAAAAGGTCATTTCTTTCCATTTGCTGCTATAAGGAAAATATATATTTAATGCTTCCTTAAACGGCACCTCGCCGTCTATATAAAAGCTTCTTGAAACTCCTCTGCCGTTAGTATAGCCCTGCATATACTTTATTCTGAGCTCATATAGTCCGGATTTTGGAACATCAATTTTCCATTCGGCACTTTCACCTACACGGCTCCACTGCGAGCCGCCCAGGGCGTTCATAACAATTTTATCCTCCGCAACCGGCTGCACCGACGCGCCGGAGGCATCGCAAAAGGTGAAAATTGATTTTGAAGTGCGGTTATCGGGATGCTCCGCATTGAGCTTTATTACGCCGCCCTCTTTTATTCCTTTATTCTGTTTATTATACTCTGCATATTCGGGTATCTCCCGCGCAGGCTTTAGTGTAACGGATGACAGTATTATATCGCCGTCGGTCACCTCAACCGTCAGCTTGCGCGAGGTGTCCCCAAGGAAGAAAGAGTAATTTTCCTTAAAAATTCCCTCGGAATCGCAAACAGGCGCCGAAACGGCATTATCCGAAACGATTAAATTGCCCGATATTTCGTTTCCGCTTGTATCCTTCGGGAAGGTCCGGCTTTCCTCAACATAGCTGATCGGCGCGCTCAGATTTTTGCACTCAGCGAAAGGGCACTCGCCGTTAATCTTAAGTATGTATTTAATTGTATCGGTTCGCACCGCTTTAACGGTGTAATTGAGAAAAATATTGTAATTCCCCGACCGTACATCAATATCAAATTCGTAAGACTTTCCGTTATTTGAGGTCGGCATCAATTCTACCGTGTCGGTCGCCTGTTCGCTGCCGATTGATTCACGGTAGCTGTAGTACTTTTTATCAACATCGTTTTGAGCGCTGACGCATAAAACAGATCCTGCCATAATAATTCCCGAAAGGAAAATTGAAAAAATGCGTTTCATACAAATCTCCGTTCTGCCATCGCTTTAAGCCAATAAAAAACGCAATAATGGCTAAAAAATTTTTGTAAATACTATCCTACTATTCCGGCAGTTTCAACCCCTTGAACAAAGAAACGTTGAGCGATTAAAAATATAAATAATATCGGCAATATCAAAAGAATAACTCCGGCATTTGTAAGGAGAGAAAGCGAATAATCGTCTGAGCTTATTGTTGCCAACAGGCTTACCATATTGGCAAGATATTTGTTTGTGGGCATAAAAACCGAAATGTAATAGTTATCTGTCCACTGCCACACAAACGAGAACAGCAGGCATGTTACAAATATGGTTAAGGCGCTCGGGACCATTATACTTCTGAAAATTCTGAAATCTCCCGCACCGTCTATTTTTCCCGATTCCTCAAGCTCCTTCGGAATTCCCGCAAATCTTTGACGGAATAAAAATATGTATAATCCGCTTTTAAGCCCAATGCCGCCTGACGATAATAAAAGTATCGGGAAAGCGGTATTTAACAGCTTAAGCCCTAAAAAGTGCTTGTAAAGCGGAACAACAAAGCTTTGTACCGGAACAATAAGCGTTGCTATAACGCAGCCGAATAATATATTTTTACCCTTAAAATCAAACCGTGCAAAGCCGTAGCCTATTAGCATGGCCGAACAAACCTGTAAAAGCGAGTTGAGAAGTACAAACAGCACGGTTCTTATAAGGGTGTTCCAATAATCCGTGTATTCAATTGCTCTTTTATAATTGTTAAGAGAAAATTGCGAGGGAATGTATTGAACGCTTGAATCGTAAAGGTCATCAACCGACATAAAAGAAATGGCAAGCTTTTCAAATTGAGGGTACAGAACAACAAAGCATATACCGGTAAGTATCAGTATCTTAACGAATATAATTATTCCCGCACTTGCTTTTTTCTTAATACGGGATTTGTTAATTTTCACGTTTTTTCCTCCCTTAACGGTAATGCTTAAATATTCTTGTGAATATAAGTGTAAATACTCCCAGCACTGCCGATACAATCACTGTGTAAATGCAGGACATTGCCGAGGATAACCCGAATTGTATTTTATTAAAGGCAACGGAGTAAATATATGTAATCACGCTGTTGTTGGTGCTTACAAATAAATCAATAATTGTGTAAACCAGGCATACGATCATTTGCGGAATAACCATTGGAAAGGTTATTTTCCAAAAGTTTTCCCAACCGGAGGCGCCGTCAATTGATGACGCTTCATACAGCGCTTCGGGAATTGACTGCAACGCCGATAAAAATATAAGTATCTGTATTCCGGAATGATTTATTATTGAAAGAATATTGGTAACCGCATCTGTTATGTAAGAGGCAAGCTTTGACGAAATATTTATGTTGACAAGAAACGCGCGAAGTGAATCTACACTTAACAGCGATGTTGATTCGCTTGAGAGTGCTCCGCTCATCATTTCCTGCATTGAGTCGTTTCTTCCGAGTGTGACAATTACGCCCGAGGAAAGTACAACGGGTAAAAACAAAATCAGTCTTACAGCGCCCCTGCCCGGAAATTTATCCTTTAAAAGATTGGCAATAATAAAACTGAAAATCAGAATTACGGGCATTTGATACAGCATATCCGTTATTGCCTTTATCAATAAACGGTAGTAGGAAACATCCTCCCTTAATGCCACCTTATAATTATCAATTCCTTCAAGCACAAGCTTAAAATTATCCGAGGGGGAAAGCTGACCGAAGCTATACAGCACCGATTGCAAAAGCGGGTACAGAAACAGTGCGAAAAATCCGATAATAAAAGGCAATACAAACAAATACCCCTTATTATTACGGCGTTGTGTCAGTGTTGATTTTTCTTTGCCGAGCATCTGAAATTAACTCCCCTCAAGTGTAGTAACGGCTCTGTATTCCGGTTTCCTTATAAGAGTGCCGGCATTATTGCCGACACTCTCATAAAAGGCTTGCAAAGCTTTTTCTTTAATTATTCATAGGTTTTAAGCTTTGTTTTAATCATATTATTTACTGTTTGAATTGCAGAAGCAGGTGTTGTAGTGCCGGCTATCATCTCGTTGAATACTCCGCCTACACCGTCAGACCAAATGTTGATTACATTGTAATAATCCACCTTCAGCTCACCGGCTACCTGTCTCTTTGAAATATCATCGAGCAGATGCATAACATCGCTTGAAACAATATCCTGGTAACGGAGCTTATAATTCACATCGAATATATAATCCGCCATTTCATTCCAAACAAACGCAACATCATGCGGATTTTTAACGTTATAAGGAATTGCCGCCCACTGAACATCCGAAATCTCGCATACCGGTTTTCCGTTTAGGTCAGGAATTACACAGGCGCCCAAATCAAAGGAGCAGTTGCTTGCAATATTTTCAAGATCGCCAGAGCCGATAAGTATCGGATAATTACCCTTTAAGAATTCATCACGCGCCCATTTCCATGAGCTGCCGGCATTATTTACAACAACGCCGGAATTCAGCAAATCCTGTGCGGCTTTGAAGGCATTTGTCACTTCATTTGACCCGATTGTGCTTTGGAATTTCGTTGTTCCGGGTGTTCTGCTTACAATCTGACTTCCGTAAGCGTAAGCAAACTGAATATGAAGATTGAACGGGAAAATATCAACAACGGTGGAGGCTTTCTTTCCGTCATACATTTTTTTCATAATCGAAATGAGCTTATCAAGCGTAAGCTTTCCCTGCTTTTGAAGCGTGTAAAGATCCTCGCCGTCCATTTTTTTAGCTTTGAATAAATCCTTATTATAAAGAATCATATTCGATGTAATCATCTTTCCGGCTTCCATAAGATACTTTTTGCCGTTAAGAGTTCCCATTTCGGTTACGCATTTTCTCCATTTTGAATCATTCAAATTGATTTCCTCAAGCTTTGAAAGATCGTAAAATAAGCCCTGCTTCATTGCGGGAACCGCAATTTGCTTTGAGGACATAATATCGCAGGAGGGCTTGCCGGCAACAATACTCGTAATAACCTTATCATAAAGATTATCGTCGTTGCTTGAAACATGCTTGAATTTGAAATTATATTTCTTCTCAAGCTCTGTTTTCTTCTTCCAATATGTATTTTCACGGTCGCTGCCGCCCTTTTTAGGCTCTGACCAAAACGTATGGTATATAATCGTTCTGCCGCCTAAATCGACCTTGCCGTTTTTATTGGTGGTTGCACCGTTAGATGTTTTGCCGCTGCCGCTGTTTGTTTTACCGCTGCCTGAGGTGCCGGTATTCGAGCCGTCAGCCTTATCGTTATCCTTATCGCCTTTTTGATTATTGGCGGAGTCCCCGCCGCCTACCTCAACATAGGAAACAAATTCGCTGTATTCATCTCCGTCACTTTTCTTACAGCCCGAAAAAGCAGCAAGCGACAATACAAAAACCATAGTTAATGACAGAATTCTTTTAAATTGCATCTTTTTCTCTCCGTTCTTAATTTTTTTAGCTGAATAGCTTGAAATAATCTACACGGCATACCATTTCCGGAAGATCCTCTTTTGTGAACATTCCGGTCCAGCTTGCGTTACCGTTATATCCCGCGGTTTGCATGGTGAAAAGTACATACGCCTTCTCGCCGCTTGCCACAAGATTTTTAACCTTTCGCTGCAATATACCGTCGTAGTAAATACAATATGAGTTTTCCGTCCAGGTGCACGCCATCTCAACATACTCGCCCCTTGTAAACTTAGGATAATTGGTTCCCATTTCCATTCCGCTGCCCTTTAAAAGGGTTGCGGAATCCCACCAATGCAGTGCCGATTGGAATTTACCGCCGCCCCAAGCCGGCGAATATTCAATAATGTCAAGCTCTCCGCATGAAAAGCCGTCTAAGGTAGTCGGGCTGTCAAACAGGAACGTATTGCCCCAGTTTCCGGTTGTGGGCAGCAGCCAGAAGCCGCTGTTAGAACCTGCCGAAGTGTTATGCGGCATTTGTATACTCGAAACATAGCAGCCGTATGTGCTTTCAACTTTGCCCTTTGAGGTTATTCTCGGCATAAGGAATTCTGCCTCAATCGGCTCGTTCTTTGAGTACGCCGTGCCGTCCTTGCCGTCCAAAATACGCATTTCCAGCTTGCCGTCCTTAACGGTCACACAGTCCTCAGAAACATATGCCTGGCAGTATTTCCCGTTATCCTGCGGTATTTGTCCGTTTGTGCGCGGGTAGTTCGACCAAAGCTCGGTATTAAGGCTTGTTCCGTCAAAATCATCCTGAACCTCAAGCTTCCAGTTTTTAACCATTAACGGATATGATGCTTCAACCTCTTTATCGGAATTAACGGTAGCATATATTTTAAATCCGTCTATATCGGTATTATCCTTAAATGAGGCAGGAACAATAAATTTGATTCCGTCAATTTTTATATCCGCTAAATCGCAGTGCAGAGTATATTCATTCGGTGACAGGCGGGTTAAATCGTCGCCCACGCCGTAATAAACAATTGTTTCGTATTCCGCATCATATCCGGGCACTCCGGGATGGTCATACAAAAGTCGAATTTCTGCACGTCTTACGTCTTCATCAGCCGCCAGACCGGTGATTGGCGCAACAAAGGTTAAGCCGAGAATCAGGAAAAGGCTCAGAGAGGTCGCAATAAACTTCTTATAACCGAAGAAGCCTAAAACAAGTACGGCAACAGCCCCCACAATGCAAACCGAAAGCCAAATTATTTTGTTACTTCCTTTTTGGGTGTTCTTTTTCCGTCTTATGACCTTCTTGTATCTTTTGGTGCCGTTCTGCTCGTCTTCGGTGTCATCCTCATCATCATAGCCGGTGTTATCGTCCGTTTTGCTGTCATCAGTCGAATCCACCGCGGCAGAATCATCGTTATCGCTCTTAGGCAAATCAAAAAGCCTGCCGTCCTTGCCGGGCTTGCCGCTGAAGAAAATCAGATCCCCCGAAAGCGAGGTTTCAATTATGAGGTTATCCTCCTCTACCGTGAGCTTGGCATTTGAACAAACGCCCTCGGAATAAAATACCGCATTCAAAGCGCTTATGTTTTTCGTGGTGATTTTATCCTTACCGCAAAGATAAGTAAGCGGAACACTGAACTTAACCTTGTCATAGGGCTGAGTAAGTCTTGCGTCTGTTTTGTTATCTGAAATTGCCTGAATACAATATGTATCTACAAGCGTTGCTTCCTTTGACCATTCGGAAAGAATGTGTTTCATTTTGTTCAGCTCAACCGTATTTCGGAATGTGTTTACCACGGTTGTCTCGGGCATTATTTCATTTTCGTCAATCAGTATTACCCCGTTGCCGTTGCTGCAGGTATATGTTCTTTTGGTCTCTGCCGGAACCGGTTCGGGCGCTTCCTTTGCCCATAATTCAAATGTGCTGTAAATTATTTCGTCGCCCTCGTCAAGGAAATGCTCCCTATCCTTAATAACGGGTGAAATATGGAATCCGTCCAATTTATCAAAACGGTATTTAATATTTTCCTTTACCGCTTTATCATAGTAATCCTTAAGCGGAATTTGAATTTCCTTAAACCCGTTATTTTCGGCAGTCGGCTCAATAGTTACGGGAATTGATACACCGATATCATCATTCGCCTGACCGTTTCTGAGTGAGATATTAAAGGTCATTTTCTTGGTAACCTTAATCCATACTCTCAGGGTGCCTGTCAGAATGTAGTCATTAACGTCAACCGGAATAACCCTTCCGTTCGGGCCGCTCCCTCTTTTGATGTAAACCATAGCGCCGCTTGTACCCTTTGCATAGTATTCGTCTACATCTACAAGCCACATACGCATTATGTTTTTAAACTTATAGTAGTTCACATCATCCTTAGCTACGCCGGCATACTCATTGTGTATATTGGCTTTATCCGAAGGCTCTCCCGCCCAAAAGCCGTGTGTAGAGGTTGTCAGTAAGAAGTTTGTACCCTCATACCTTGTGAGCTTATCCTCGCTTATCGGGTAGGTTTCGTCAGCGCCGCTTGAGCCTATATCACTGTTCGGGCAGAAAAATGTCAGTCTGCCAACCTCAAAGGACTCATTATCAGCGATAAAGCTTGAGGCATTTGCCGCCGCAAGCTGAATCAGTATCATACCGTTGTATGACATCGACTCATAGCCGTCAACAAAATCCGCAACGGGCATTCTTATTTTTTGCCATCCCGTTCCCTCGGCGGTTGTAAACCGAATTTTAGCCGTCGGCCAGTATTTTGATAATACCAGATCCATAGTAAGCGGACGCGGGGTTTTGATCCAAAGCTCAAAATATCCGTTTTCAAGGGCGTCGCCTACGTTGATATCCTTCCCGTAGGTAGTATAAAACGTAATATTGGAAAGATTTGAAAAATATTTTTCCGAATCCTTCATTGTAACCTTTAAAGAATGTTCAAAAAGACTCGTATCGGCATATTTTGTCTTAACAAGGATACCGCCGGCACCGCATCCGCCGTTCTTAACCTGCGCGTCAAACAATACGGTATAATTTTTGTCGGGCTTTATCTCGCCTAAATCTATATGCCCCGGATTCTCTTCCGAGCCTCCGATGTTTTCATCGTATATTTCTATCTGACCGAAGGTAATTTTTTCATTTGCATTTAAAAATGTTCCTTTTTTCGGTACCGCTTTAAAACCTATAAGATTTTTAAAATCAAAGTTGGGATCTCCTATGGACATATCTTCCCTGAGAATATTTATTTCCTGCCACTCGGTGCTGTCCGAGGTGGTAATTTCAAAGGTTGCGTCTCTCAAATAGCTTGTAGTATGCAAAACCTCCACCTTAAAGGTAACCGAATGTGGTGTTTTTATCCAGAATTTAATATATCCGTTCTTTCCTATTGCAGACAGGTCTATTTTAGCAGACCAATCAACAAAAATATAAAAGCTCGCGTCATGATCATAGTATTCATCATTCAGCACCGTGAAATTTTGTGCTGTGGCAAATTTATCATTATCCGTAACGCCGACGGTTTCAATGCTTGAATAATCCTTTAACGAACCATCGCGCCACATACCCGGCGACCTCTTAATTTTAGGTTTTGCGCTGCCGTCACCGGATGACGGAAGAGCCTCATCGTAAATTTCAAGCTGACCGAATAGAATTGATTCTTCGGGCTTTAAAAACAGTGACGCAACCGGTAAAAGCTTTATGCCTATTAAATCCCTGAAATCAAAATTCGGATCGCTTATTGACATATCCTGACGGGATATACATATTTCCTGCCATTCGGTGCTGTCGGATGTGATGATTTCAAAGGTTGCGTCTCTCAAATAGCTTGCAGTGTGCAAAACCTCGACCTTAAAGGCAACGCGATGCGGGGTTTTAATCCAAAACTTGAAAAATCCCTTTTTACCGATTGCGGAAAAATCCAGTTGAGCATTAAAATCGACGGTAAAATAAAAGCTCGTGTCGTTATTATAATAACCCTGATTCAACACCGTGAATTTTTTGCCGGTGCTGAAGCTTTCATTATCGGTAACCGCCACGGTTTCAATGCTTGAATAATCCTTTAATGAACCATCGCGCCAAAGTCCGGGCTGGTGTATAAGTTCGGGTACCGATATATCACCGGTATCGTCATCGCCCTTGCCGTATGCCTCCATAATGCCGAAGTACATTGACTCGCCGGCATTTAAAAAGTCATCCTTTGTAACGCTTGCTTTCAAGCCGTATATACCGTCAAAATTAAATTTCGAATTAAGAATTGTTATATCGCTTTGAGCAATTGTGACCTTTTGCCAGTCGGTTTCGTCGGTTGTTGTAATTTTAAACCTCGCCGCAGCGCTGAAATCGGCAAGCTGAATATCAACCGTAAGCGTAACCGAATGTGGGGTTTTCAACCAAAAAACGTAGCTGCCCTTGTTACCTACCTCAGAAAAGTCAATACCTGCCGAAACATCTCTGAAAAGGAAAAAATTAGCTCCCCTCTTGTAATAATTACTGTCCGTTAAAGTAAACTTTTTACTCGCGTTGAAGCCGGAATTACCTTCTTCCTCCACATCAGCCGTTGTCGCATATTTATTGGAATTGACTATTTCCAATTTTTTGGTAAACAAAAGCTTGCTGTCACCTGTATTTTCCGTTCCCGCACCGCTTGGAAGAAATGTCGGAACAATTCCCACTATCAGTAACACAGCAGCTAAGAATGTAGCGGCAATTTTGCGAGTTCTCTGAATTCTCATTTTACCAATATCTCCTTTTCTCTGATATCAAATAATTATAGGAAGTGAAGTGTCAACTCTGGGCATATTCTTAAGATATTTTTTAAGAATTTTTTGGCTGAACCCGTTATTTTCAATTATCTCTTTATAAAAATATGCGCTTGGCTTCGGCGTTCTTTTGAAATTGTTTTCATAATCGATCTCTACCAAACCGAATTTCGGTATATATGTACTCCATTCGTAATTATCAAGGAACGACCAATATAAATATCCTCTTAAATCAACGCCCGACTTGATCGCCTCATTCATTGCCGAAAGATATTCCGCAAGATATACAATTCTGAAATCGTCATCATTGCAGCTGCAGCCGTTTTCCGTTATGTAAACAGGCTTATCGAGCAATCTGTTAAGGTTATGATAAACACACTCGGGATAAAATTCATCAAGATAGAAGTTCATAGGGAGCATACGCGTTTTCGTGAAATCGTACCGTTCGCCGCGAAAATCCTTCTTTCTCGCGTCAACAATGTCTCGCGTATAAAGATTTACCGACCAAAAATCCACCGTGTTTTTTAATTCTTTATCAAAAACGCCGTCCTTGTGCGGTAATACCAGCTCGCCTGTGCGCATTGCGTGGAAAAAGAATTCATGATTTATTATATCATTATAATGCTGCATGGTAACATCAAAAACATCGTTCTGACGTCTCCCGTAGTATTGAACCAATGCATGCGCCGAGCTTATCGGTTTATCGGAGTATTGCTTTATTATGTGGTATCCCCTGGCGTGGAAGAAAACACTGTTAAATTTAAAATCCAATTTTTGCTGGGTTGAGCCTAAATTAAATTCATTCAAAACATTCCAAAAATCCACATATCGGCTTATTTTAGGCACAACATAATTCAAAAAGCGCTCAAAATACTTTATGTTTTCCAAATTACTGAAATCGCCCTTTTTTGCAAACCAAAGCGGAACTGAAAAATGCACCATGGTAACAAAGGTCTGAATACCGTTTTCCTTTAAAAACGCAAGCTCCTTTATGTAATGGTCCAGCTCCGTCTGCAAAAATCTGCCTTCCTCCGGCTCAATTCTTGCCCATTCTATGCTTAGCCTGAACGCCTGATGACCGAGTTCCTTTAAAAGCAATACATCCTCCCTATACATATTATAGTGGTTGCACGCCATTCCCGAAACCTCATAGCTCGGATTTACCTTCAGCGTCTGCTGTTCGTTATACCAATTATTTGAATGTATATTGTTCCCCTCAACCTGATGTCCCGCGACAGCACTGCCCCATAAAAAATTTGTCGGAAATTTAAAGTCTTGTATTGAAAAAACGTCGGTCATTTGCTTCACCTTCATTGGTACAACATTAATAAAAATATTACAATTCACAATTCTTTGTGTATGTTTTGTAAAATAATTATAACATAACGCCATAACTTTGTATATAAATGAATATCGCATTTAATAGCACAAATTTGATATCTTTCTAGTAAATTAACCCTTCAACTGAGGTATGATATGTATACAATCAAAGCGTTACATCCGATTTCGTCCTCACTATTGACAGAATTAACCGCACAGTATATAATTCATCTTGAAAGAGAGGGAATTCGTATGGATAAGCTTTCCGTTAAAAAACCGGAGGCATACCCCTGGAGTGATAACGGATTTGTTTCAAATGAATACTTTGAAATAATCGACTGCGGAAATCTTATTGTGGATTTTGACACCCACCTTTGCCGCCCGAACGGTAGGCGTGATTACCAACTGATTTATATACTGAAAGGGAAATATCACGTAATAATAAACGGTAAATCCTTTATAGCGGAAAAGGGGAATGTTATTCTTTTCAAGCCGGATGAAGTACAGGATTACTCATATTATAAAAAGGATCTTACACACGCCTACTGGGTTCACTTTTCAGGGCATGAATGTGAAAGAATATTCTCCGAATGTAACCTTTCGGATGTTCATATAGTCAGCCTTTCCCATACAAGCGAAATTGAATATTTACTCGGCAAATTGTGCTATTATTATCACCTTGAAGGAAAGCAGTGTGCTTCCATCTGCAACGGGCTGTTAATATCGGTTTTGGGGCTTGTCGGTCATTACAGTCAATCGTCAGAAATACGCTATTCGCGTATCAACAGCAAAAATCAGGCGCTTATAAGCAGTGTTGTAAGCAGAATAAAGCAAAATGAAATTTTTGAAATGAACGTTGCAAAATGCGCTGAATTCTGCAATATGTCGCCCGCTCATTTCACAAGAAAATTCAAAGAGCTTGTAGGCGTATCTCCACAGGATTTCATCACCAAATCAAAGCTTGAGCGTGCCCAGCAGCTGTTGTTCTATACCGATAAATCAATTTCCGAAATTGCAATTGAGGTAGGCTATAACGACCCTAATTATTTTTCAAGAATTTTTAAGAAAACGTTTCAAATGACTCCGAAGGAATACCGCGAACAAATTACCGAATAGCAAAGGATAAGTTTGTGAAAACAAAACCGATTCGTATTAAAACAATGGGTTTTACAGCCAATAAATTAAGGGGTTAAAAATATGAGAGGTAAAATTAAAGCGGCGGCTTTGGTTCTTTGCGCGGCAATGCTTGTATCAGGCTGCAAAAAAACACCGAATAACACTTTGGCAAACAGCAGCACCGTTTCATCGCAGCCTGCGGCACCCTCTGCCGCCGAGAGCACAAGCTCGGAGATAAGCTCTGCGGAGCCGGTATCGTCCGCCGTTTCAGAGCCGCCTGCCGAAAGCACGGCTTCGGCTGCCTCCTCAAAGCCTGCGCCGGTTTCAAAGCCTGAGGTCAAGCCTGCTCCCGCACCTGCACCCGTCAACCCTGAGGACGAAAGGCTTATGCAGCTTGACAACACGCGCCGCGGCTACGGTCAGGGCAATGCCAAGGACAGCGCAAACAGACCCACCGGCGCTGTTGCCGCGCAGGAAAAGTATGAAAAATACGGGGCGGTATTTATAGCGCCGCCTTCAAACAATGTGTACCTTACGTTTGACTTAGGGTATGAAAACGGCTATACATCAAAAATTCTTGATACTCTTGCCGAAAGAAACGCAAAAGGAATTTTTTTCGCTACAATGGGCTACTGCAAATCCGCGCCGCAAATAGTTGAGCGAATAATTAAAGAGGGTCATATTCTCGGTAATCATTCGGTAAGTCACAAATCAATGCCAACGCTTTCCGTTTCGGAAATGAAAAAGGAAATTCAGGGGCTGCACGATTATATTAAAACCAAATACGGCTACGAAATGTTCCTTTTCAGACCGCCCATGGGCGAATACTCCACCCGCTCCCTCGCGGTTGCGCAAAGCCTTGGGTACAAAACAATGAACTGGAGCTTTGCCTATAAGGATTGGGAGACAGGCAACCAGCCTGATGAAGCATGGGCGCAGCAAAAAATGCTGAATGATGTTCACGGCGGAGCTATTTACCTTATACACGCGGTATCAAAAACAAACGCGGCTGTTCTCGGCAACGTTATAGAGGGTATTCGCGCAAGGGGCTTTGAAATAGCCGAATACCCCCGCCCGTCCTGATAATATTTGCCGTTCACCACATTCTTTGGGGAAATTAACGGTTGAAATCAAGCTTATACGGGTGTATAATGGTATAAAATTCCACAGGAGACGAACTCAATATGACGTTTTCGGCGCGTTATCTTAAAAAGGGTACATCCCCTCTTGCAGTCTGCTGGCTTGTGTCGGCGGTCTGCTTCGGTATGTTTTATGAGTTGCTTTCGGCATCTTTTTCCGCCGTTATTGCGGGCATATTGGTATATAAAATAATCAAAAACGGGGCGCGGCTGCGTTTAGGCTTAATGCCGGCAGCTGTGCTCGCTGTTTTTTTGGGCTACATATTTACCTGCTTTTGGGCGGTAGATGCAGGTGCGGCGCTTATAGGCATTATAAAATTTTTGCCGCTCCCGCTTTTTATGCTGGCGGCTGAGCAGGAGGAACGCGATACCTTAGCGGATATTCTAAACCTAATACCCCCGCTTGCCGTTTTTATGACGGTGGTAAGCGCGGTTCTTATGCACATACCCGTGCTCAGCGGCTATTTTTCGGTTGCGGGCAGGCTTTCGGGTTTTTTTCAATACCCCAACACCTATGCGCTTTTTGCGCTTATAGGCGTAATTCTGCTTTTATCGGACGGTAAATTTGACATAGCCCGATTTATAATGCTTTTGCTGCTTGCTGGCGGAATAGTCTACTCAGGCAGCCGAACGGTTGCGGTTATGACCGTGTTTTTTGTGGCGGTTATGCTTATACGCTCGGGCAGCCGCAGGCTTAAAATAATAATTCCGCTCTCTATTGGGGCTATTCTTGCAGCCGCCGCGGTTTACGCGCTTATATCGGGTAATTTCGGCAGCGTGGGCAGATTTTTAAAGCTTTCGCTTAGCGAGAGTACGTTTATAGGCAGAATAATATATTTTAAGGACGGCTTGCGCCTTATTGCAAAAAATCCGTTCGGGCTTGGGTATTTGGGCTTTTACTACACCGAACAGTTTAATCAAACTGCCGTTTATTCGGTAAGATATATACATAACGAGCTTTTACAGCTGCTGCTCGATATAGGCTGGCTGCCTGCGGCTTTTTTCACCGCTGCGCTTATCACCTCTCTTTTTTCGCGCAAAATAAGCTTTGAAAGAAAAATAATAATTCTTGCCGTGTGCGCGCACGCTATGATGGATTTTGATTTGCAATTTGTAAGCATTTTTATTCTTTTGTGTATGGCTGCCGACAGCGGCGGCGGTAAAATTTACGAGCTTAGCAGCCGTGTCTTTTCCGTTCCCTTTGCGCTGCTTATTCCCCTATGCTCATATTTCGGCGCGGTTTTCCTGCTTTACGGTATTCATAATTATACCGCAGCAAACAGGCTTTTCCCCCTTTACACCGAGGCAAAGATAGCTTTGCTTACAAGCGCTGAGGAAACAGGCGAGCTTGATACCATAGCAGACGGTATTTTAAGCCGCAACAAATACGTTTCGGTGGCTTACAGCGCCAAAGCAAAGGCGGCGTACTCAAAGGGCGATTTTAAAAACGTAATTGAATACAAGGAGCAGGCAATAAAATACGCACCGTACCAAATATCGGAATATAATGAGTACTGCTATATGCTTATAGTGGGTATTCAGCTTTATAATAAAAACGGCGACAGCTACAGTGCGGAATACTGCAAAAATAGGTTGCTTAATATTCTGCAATTACTTGAGGCAGTAAAGGAAAAAACCGACCCCTTAGCGTATAAAATAAAAGACAAGCCCGAGCTTGAGCTTTCAAAGGATATTACCGATTTGATAGCGGGCATAGGAGGGGCGGAAAAATGAGAAAACGAATTTTCACCCTTATGCTGTGCGCTGCGGTATCGGCGGCGTTTCTTCCACTTTGCGGCTGCGGCGGCGGTGAAATAACCTTTCTTGATTCGGGCGGCAAGCCTTTCGGAACATATTCGGGCAAATTCAAGCTAATTGACGATAAGTATTTACCCTATGCTTCCCTTGCGCTTGAAGAAGCTGATGCGGCGCTCAAAAAAGACGGAAAGCAAATTAAAAAGCTTAAATGCAGCATAAAAACGCTGCTTGATACCGAGGCTCAGGCGGCAGTGCAAAAGGCGCTTGAAAATGTTGATAAGGAAAAAACCTACCCCCGCGCCGCCGTTACAAATTTAAAGGGCGGAATTATAGCCGCGGCGGGCGCCTATGCCGAAAAGGACAAAAACCCGCTAAGCACAAAAACCTACCCCGGCTCAACCTTTAAGCCGCTGAGCGTTTACGCGCCGGCGATTGAAAACGGGCTTATATGCTGGTCAAGCATGCAAAACGACTCGCCCCTTAAAAAGGTAAAGGGCGAGGACGGCGCCGATTACGACTGGCCCGTAAATGCTGACGGCAAGTATTCAAAAAAGAATGTCACCGTTAAATACTCGCTGCAAAACTCGCTTAATACAACGGCGGTAAAATGGATAAAAAAGCTGACTGTTGAAAAATCAATGGATTTTCTGAAAAGCAGCTTCGGACTCCCGCTTAATTCCGAGCGTAAAATTTCCCTGCTTTCTTCCGATGAGGAAATTCTCGGTAATATTGCCCTCGGCTATATTGCAGACGGCGCCTCTCTTACCGATATGGCGGGGTATTACCAAATTTTTGCAAACGGCGGGAAATATACAGCCCCCTACGCCGTAGAAAAGATAACCGACTCGGGTGGCAAAACGCTTTACACTGCCGCACCCGAGCAAAAGCAGGTAATATCGCCCAAAACGGCGTATATTATGAATCGGCTTTTGCTGGAGGTAATATCACCCGGCGCCACGGGTAAAAACGCGGCGGTAAACGGCGTAGCGGCAGGCGGCAAAACCGGCACAACCGATAAAAACGCCGATAACTGGTTTGTAGGCTTTACGCCCGCAGTCACCTGCGCGGTGTGGCACGGCGGCGACACCGTCACGGCAAACGGCGCGCCCGAAATATTCGCGGCAATTATAGGCGGGCTTTCCCCTCCCGATAATAATTACCCGCAGGCTGCGGGCGTTTTAAAACGCATATACTGCGGCGACAGCGGCGGGCTGATAAATGACGGCTGCCCCGACCCGCAGGTAGGTTGGTTTGATATAAATAATTTACCCGAGCAATGCACAAAACACTGAGGAGGAGACTAAATGAAAAGAACCATGAAACGCGCATTGTCACTTCTTCTGTCCGTGATATTGTCGCTCACGGCTATGTCGGCAGGCATATTCGCCACGGCTGAGGGCGAGGATATCGACTATATAGAGGCAGTGGCTCAGCGCAAGCTTATTGAGGATGTTGACATTTATTACGAATACGGCTATGCCACTCCTGATCGTTATGCAACTTCGGATTGCTATTCCGCCCCTGACCACTATGCAACTCCCGACTCTTATGCAACTCCAGACTGTATTCAGTACAGCAAATACCGCATTTACAATGCCGAACCGCTTATAACCGTATATTATAAAAACGGCGAAAGTGAAAGTATTGATTATTGGCAGGCAAGCTTCACAGACGACCAGACCGCCGATAATAAATGGGAAGTCGGAATACATACCGTTATCGGCAATTACAGAGACGTTCCATTTACATTTAACGTTGAGGTTGCAGAAAACCCGATTAAAAGCATAACCGTAAAATCGGTGAAAAGATGTATAGAAGAAGTTGACGGCAGCTTTACTACAGACTATGAAGGAAGAACCTGGTTCAAGTATGACAGCAATAATATGTCAAACATTACCGTCAACTTCAAGGACGGCAGAAGTATCCCGTACTATTCAATAAATACCAATGAGCTTTTCGGAAGATACTTACAATGCAGAATAGAGGATAATCAATCCTACGATAATCAGTGGGGTTTAGGCACACATAAGGTTAAAGCGGAATTTATGGGCAGAACCGCAGAGTATGATGTAGAAGTGGTTGAAAACCCGATAGACCGAATAGAGGCAAAGGCAACAAAAGCAATTTCGGAAAATATTGACGGTTGGTGGGAATATTCGGAAAACGGAAAATGGTTCAGATATGACCTGAACGCCTGTAAACCGATAATCACGGTATACTATAAAAACGGCGACTATTGCGATGCGCAATACATAGAGAGAAACTTTCCGTACACGGAAAGGAACTTATGTATAAACGACGGTCAAAGCGCGGAAACCCCATGGACGGTCGGCGAAAACACGGTTACCGTTTCATATATGGGAGTAACCACCGTTTTCGGCGTATCGGTTGAAGAATATACCGCCGGAAGCGAGTTCGGCTTTGTTGAGGAAAACGGAAAGATATACATAACAAATTATTACGGCAGTAATACGGACGTTATTATTCCTGCCGCAATTGACGGGAACCCCGTAGTCGGCATAACGGATTTAAAAAACAAAAACGGCGTCGGCGCCGAAAATATTATTTCGTTAACGATTCCCGACAGTGTTACATCCGTTACAGCCGCCGCCTTTGACTCATTGTCAAATCTCGAAACACTAACGCTCGGTTCGGGTATTAAAAATTTAAAATCGCAAGTTTTTACGTATTGCACACGGCTTTCAAAAATAAATGTAAGCCCGAATAATCCGAATTACGTTTCGGAAAGCGGCGTTGTTTTTACAAAGGATAAAACCGCGGTTGTGGCATATCCGCTGGGAAGAACAGAAGATTTCGCACTGCCTAAGGAAACGACCGATATTTCAATATTCTCCGAATATCCGTTTAACTCCGTTAATATTATCGCGCCCGATAACAGCGACGGATTTATAACACAAGGCGGCATAACCTACAGTATAGATATGAGCGCCGTAATTTCCTGCGACAGGGAAAAGAGCGGATTTTACAATATGCCGTCCACCGTAACAAGGATATACGACGGCGCTTTCAGCGGCTGTGAAAAAATAACGGGCATCCGTTTTTCAAATAAGATAACGTCAATCACTTATCAGGCATTCGCAGGTTGTTCGTCGCTTTTAAGCGTTGAACTGCCCTCGTCGCTTAAAACAATAGAAGATAAAGCCTTTTTAGGTTGCTCCGATATACAGGAACTGAATTTCCCCGAGAGTCTTGAAAAAATAGGCAGTTCGGCATTTGAAAATAATACAAATCTTAAGAAAATCAATATTCCTTCCTCACTGCAAAGCATAGAAGGCGAGGCTTTCGCTTTTACTGCAATAACAGAGTTGACAATACCTAATACCCTCAAAAGCATAGGCAACGGAGCTTTTTCAAACAATTACGCGCTTAAAAAAGTCACACTGCCGCAGTCGGATTTAAAAATTTATGAAAAAGCATTTTTTAATTGCGGAATTGAAGAATTAACTCTTCCCGCAAAGCTTGAACTTGCAGGTCCGGAAATATTCCAATGCAACAATAGCTTAAAGAAAGTCACCGTTGAAACGGGGCAAACATTGGCTGAGGATATTTTCAACGACTGCTCCGCCCTTCAAAGCGTAACCTTACCGAACGGACTTGAGTCTATCGCAAAGGGGGCATTCAGCAAATGCAAAAGCCTGAAAAATATCAGTCTGCCCTTATCCCTTAAGGAAATTGCGGACAGCGCGTTCTCCGAATCCGGATTAACCTCAATTGATATTCCCGATTCGGTTGAATACATAGGCGACTTTGCATTTGAACAATGCGAAATAACAAAGGTTCGTTTACCCAAATCCCTTAAATCAACAGGTAAATACATATTTGCCTACTGCCCGATAACGGAAATTGATTTCAACGGCTATTCAAAATCCGATTATTGCGCATTTCTCGGAACGGCAATAAAAGAGCTTGTTTTGCCCGACAGCGTAACCACTATCGCTTACCGCTCATTTGCCGACTGCTCGGAGCTTATTAAAATCGAAATACCCGATACCGTTATATCGATCGAGGCAAACTCGTTTGAAAACACAGCGTGGGAAAAAGCTCAGGCAAACGGCGCGCTCTACCTTAACAAAGCCCTTTATCTCTATAAAGGCAGCTTGAAGGATTCCGACCGCACCTTAAAGGTTAAGGACGGAACAAAAATAATCTCTTCATACTGGGCTTATTATTCCGATCCTTCAGTAAAAACAGGTCTTTCTGCGGTTATTCTCCCAAACAGCTTTGAAAGGATAGATAATTATTCCTTCGCAGGTTGCCGAGCGCTCCGCGAAATAAATCTTCCCGATAAGCTTTGCCGCATAGGAGACGGAGCATTTTGGGGCTGCGACGGAATTAAAAAATTGTATTTGCCCTCGGCGCTTACAGAAATCGGCAAAAGCGCTTTTGCGGGTTGTACATCTCTTACGGAAATTACCGTTTCGCCCGATAACCCAAATTACAGCAGCTCAGACGGCGTGCTTTACGATAAAAGCGGCAAAACGCTTATATCCTGCCCCGCAGGAAAAACAGGGGTGCTTGTAATACCCGAAGGCGTGGAAGCTATTGCCGATTTTGCTTTTGACCATTGCAAAAACCTTTCAAAGGTAATTATTCCCGATTCCGTGACAAATATCGGGAGCTATGCGATAGGATACGACAGGGTAGATATAAATCCGTACCAAGACGAACAGATTTATCCCGAAATTTTAAAAAACAATTATAACACTGTTTTTGAAACGAGAAACGAAGCAATTAAAAATCAGATTGATAATATTGCTGCCGAGAAGTGCAATACGCACCGCTTTACACAATGGCTAACAATAAAAGAGCCTACCTGTGAGCTTTCGGGTGAGGAAGTTAAGGTGTGTAATGTATGCGAGTCCTATATAACCCGTGAAACCGACCCTAAGGGTCACAGCTATTCGGGCGAGTATATCGTTGATAAAACCCCCACATGCACCGAAGACGGTCAGATTTCAAAGCGCTGCTCTGATTGCGGAATATTAGTTCCCGACAGTGTAATCATCATAAAGGCTAACGGTCATAAATTCGGCAATTGGGCTACCGTAAAGACCCCGAGCTGCTGTTTCGACGGCGAAAAGGTGCGCGAATGTGAGGTTTGCCGCACTAAAGAAACCGAAATTTTACCCGCCGAGCACCGCAGGGGGCTTTGGTACTGGGTTATTGAGCCGCAAAAGAACAACGGCACAGGCTTTAAGAGCGCCGATTGCGAGGATTGCCACGAAAAGCGCATTGTAACCGTTCAGGCAACCGAGCTTGATAATGTGGGCGACCTTAATGACGATAAGGCAATCAACATTAGGGACATTATAAACATTAAAAAGCAGCTTGCAAAAACCGACGCATATAGTCGCGAGGCGGATTTGAACCGCGACGGCTGCCTCAACTCTCAGGATATGACAATGCTGCGCAAGTATTTACTTTCGGTTTTAAAGGCGCTTTGATTTCACGTTATAATTAAAAGAGTTAAATAAGGAAAGACGCATTTAAGAGAAGCCTTAAATGCGTCTTTCCGTTTAATTTAAAAAATCATCAGGAAAATTTTTTATCAATTTCCCGTGCGGCGTTTTCCAACGCCGTGCAGGTTAATTTTTCAAATTCGCCGTTATCCACAAGCTGTGCCAAATCGGGGTCTATCGGCAGCTCCGCCAAAAGCGGGAGTCCCAGCTCATCGGCAACGGCGCCGCTGCCCTTGCCGAAAAGGCGCAGCTTTTTGCCGCAATCGGGGCAAACGGCGTAGCTCATATTTTCAATAAGCCCCAAAACCGGAATATCCATCATTTTTGCCATATTATATGCCTTTCGCACTATGAGGGACACCAGGTCCTGCGGCGAGGTTACAATAACCGCGCCGTCAATCGGAATTGACTGGAATACCGTAAGCGGAACATCTCCCGTTCCGGGCGGGCAGTCAATTATAAGGTAATCAAGGTCACCCCACACAACATCGTGCCAGAACTGCTTTACCGCACCCGCAATTACCGGTCCGCGCCAGAGCACCGGCATATCGCCCTCCTCAAGCAGCAGATTTATTGACATTACTTTAATGCCGGTTTCGGTTTCGGCAGGCAAAATGCCTATTTCGTTCTGATATGCGCGCGAACGTATTCCGAAAGTTTTGGGTATTGAGGGTCCGGTAATATCCGCGTCAAGTATACCCACAGTATGACCCATTCTTTTAAGCAGCACTGCCAGCATTGAAGCGGTCATTGATTTCCCAACACCGCCCTTACCGCTTACAACCGCCAGAACGTGCTTTATATTATTATATTCTCCGGTAGGCTCTATAAGGCTTGCCCCCTCGCGCGAGGCGCAGTTTTCGCCGCAGGATGAGCAGTTGCCCGAGCAGCCTGTGTTTTTTTCTTCAGACATTTATTTTCCTCCGTTGCTTAAATAAATTAAATTATAATTAAGTATATCACAATTACTCCGCTTTATCAAGT
>OOIG01000335.1_pt1 | contig 41282 bp, 25 predicted proteins | sample 1692091 | NCBI WGS metagenome assembly OOIG01 (sample SAMN06348188, study PRJEB24527) | human gut metagenome | biome: human gut; feature: ankylosing spondylitis patient; material: feces | host: Homo sapiens | place: China | collected 2015-10 | reverse complement strand
CTCTATTGCTGCCTCAAGGTATTTATCCGCCGTGTACTGAACGTAGTTATCAAGCGTTAAAACAAGAGAACCGCCCTTTACCGCGTTTTCCACCTTTTCATAAGAAAACGGCATATTTGTTCCCGCGGCGTTTTTTGCCGCAACCACGCGCCCCGCGGTGCCTGTAAGCTCGTTATCGTAGTAGCTTTCAAGTCCTGAAAGCCCCTGATCGTCCGATCCTACAAAGCCTAAAACTACCGACGCCAAGTTACCGTTCGGGTAATACCTTTTTGTAGTGGAGTCAAGCCCTATATACTGCGAAAGCTCCAGATCCTTATTATCGAGTATAAACTGCCGCACCTTATCGGCAGCGGTTTTTTCAATTTTCTTTTTAACGATAACATAGTAGGATTTCTTACCCGTATAATCATACACCGTATCGTAATCCATTTCAAGTATTTCAGATAAACCCTCGGCAATTTTTTTCTTTACCTTTTCGGCGTCCTCTGCTTTTTTTATACTCCTTATTCCGTTTGGGGTAATGTATACCGTCCACGCGGGCGAGCTTGTCGCAAGGGTTTGCATATTGCGGTCGTAAATATCACCGCGCGGCGCGGTGACAAGGCTGTCGTACAGCTGCTGCTCGGAGGCGTCGTTCTGATATTTCTCGCCGTTTATTATCATAATGTTTACAAGACTGCCCGTAGATACAACCGAAAGCGCTATTATAAGCACCAGCATTACGGCTGCAATTCTTGTAAGCATCATTTTATTCGGCTTTACAGTCATACGTTTTCCTCCGTTTCCGATAATATCCGAATACGAGAGTCGGCAAAACAACTCTCGTACTCTCTATTCTTACACTGATAATATATTACTGTTACCTGTACTTTTATTACTTCGCGGTTACTTCACTTCCGTCGGCTTTAACCGCCTTATCCTTATCGTTTACTCTTATATACTTAACGTTGCTTTTTTCCATCTTACGCATACCGAGCTGTGTTGCCTCAAGCTCAAGGTTTGCAAAGGATATCCTGCGCTGCATTTCAACCTCAAGGCTTGTCTTCTCGCTGTCAAGCTCGGTTATGGCGGCTTTAACCTCGCCTATTTCGGAGTTTACCTCGTTTATTTTAATGCGCATCATAATATTTCCGCAAAGTGCCGCCAGAATAAAGGTTGCCGCCATTATAAACGCCGCGGGCGATGAAAGACTTTTAGCCGCCGCGCGTCTGCGGCTTTTTGTACGCTCCGCCGTTTTGGGCATTGCAACTATATTATCACGCCTTTTTTCGGTCTCGGCGGTTTTCGGCATAAACATTTCAAAATCGTATGCTAAGCTGTCGTTATAATATTTTATGTTGTTCATAACGCGTATCCCCTGTTAATTCTTTATAATTACCCTCAATTTTGCGCTTCTGCTGCGCGGGTTTTCGTTCAATTCTTTTTCACTCGGCTCTATGGGCTTTCTGGTGAGCAAATGCCCTGCCGGTGTTTTGCCGCAAACGCACACCGGGAAATCCGGCGGGCAGGTGCAGCCTGTGCAATATTCGCGGAATTTTTGTTTCACCATTCTGTCTTCAAGCGAATGGAAGGTTATAATAGCCAAAGCGCCGTCCTTATTAAGCAGCCCGAAAGCCTTATCCAAAGCGTCTCGCAGCTCGTCTAACTCGCCGTTTACGGCAATTCTTATAGCCTGAAAGCATTTCCTTGCGGGGTGACCGTCGCGGCGCGCCTTTGCGGGTACGGCGTTGGCGATTATATCCGCCAACTGCAAGGTGCTCATGATCGGCTGCTTTTCACGCTCATCAGCAATTTTTAGCGCGATTTTATAGGCAAATTTTTCCTCGCCGTAGTCTCTGAAAATTCTTGTAAGCTCTGCCGCGGAATAGCTTGCCACAATATCCGCGGCGGTTAGCCCGCTTTTGCTCATTCGCATATCAAGCGGTGCGTCCTTGTGGTAGGAAAAACCCCTCTCGGCATTATCAAGCTGAAAGGATGAAACCCCAAGGTCTAAAAGTATACCGTCAACCCCCGCCACGTTTTCGCCTTGCATTACCTCGTTCATTCGGCTGAAGCAGGACTGTATCACCTTAGCGTTATAGCCGCTTAGCCTGTCCGTTGCGGTTTTAACGGCGTCGGGGTCGCGGTCAAGCGCATAAAGCATACCGCTTTTAAGCCTTTTTGCAATTTCAAGCGAATGTCCAGCGCCACCTGCGGTTCCGTCAATATAAATGCCGTCGGGTTTAATATTCAGTGCAGATACGGCTTCATCGAGCAATACCGATTTATGAAGAAATTCCATCAGAAATTAAGCTCCTCCATAATAGCGGCAACCGACTCGGGCGTGTACTGCGCGTTCTCCTCGTTCCAAAGCTCGGTGTTCCATATTTCAAGGTTGGTGTCCATACCTATTATGTGCGCTTCGCCCTCAAGATTTGCATATTCACGCAAAACCGGCGGAATAAGTATTCTTCCCTGCGAGTCAAAGTCAACGCTGAAAGCGCCGTCGTAAAGAAAGCGTTTTACCGCGCTTGATTTGGTGCTCGGGAGCGTGCCTATCTTTTCAACCAGCTTGTCCCATTCCTCAGCGGAGTAAACGCATAAGCAGCGCTTGCCGTAAATACCGCGGCATATCATAAAGCCGCTGCCGAGCTCCTCGCGCAGCTTTGCCGGAATGAAAACCCTGCCTTTTTTATCTATATTATGTTGATAGCCACCAAAAAGCACGATTTTCGCCTCCGTTTGCTCCACTTTAATGCACTTTTATGGATTTTGACTCCACTTTGCACCACTATGATTGTATTATAAAACCTTTTCGGGCAAAAATCAAGTATTTTTTAACGTTTAAATAAATTTTTTCGGCGGTTTCTATATATTGTGTTGAGCCTAAGCAACAGGCACTACTCATATATACAAAAAAGCCTCCCTCTTACAAGGGAGACAGTATAAAATACAGTTCAATTTCGGTTATTTCTTAACATACGCAGCACAAATAGGTCAATACCCAAAAAGCAGAGCACCGCCCGCAAGCGGAAAAGCAAAGGCGAACACCATATATGCAGAATATACATTATGGCTGAAATGCTCATACACCTCCCCGAAAACAGCGCAAAAAGCGGAAACCGCCAAATATACACACGCCGTTTAAATTTTGTAAAAGCTTTAAAAAAAATGAACTTGAGCCTACACATTTGCGTAAAACTCAAATTCATTTTTAATTCAGGCCAATAAGTTTTGCCTGCACAGCATATTTTCATATTCAGCCTCAGGAACAGGTCGGCTGAAATAATATCCCTGCATTTGATTGCAGCCGAAGCCCATAAGCATTTCAGCCTGCTCCTTGGTTTCAACCCCCTCGGCAATAACAGGCACCCTAAGCTCCCTTGCCATATTTATAATTGACGAAATAATTATTTTGCTCTTTTCGGTTTCCGATGTTTCCGATAAGAATTTCATATCCAGCTTTAATTTATCAATATTTATATCCTTAAGCAAATTAAGCGAGGAATACCCCGAGCCGAAATCATCCATTTCAACTATAAAGCCGTTGTTTCTCAGTGCCGATATAGTATTTAAAAACACCGCGGTATTATCCATATATGCGCTTTCGGTTATTTCAAGATGAAGCGCGTTTGTAGGCACGCCATATTTTTTCAGAATATCGGAAAGCTTCGCACATAAATCGTTTTGGTAAATATCTACCCTTGAAAGGTTTACCGAAACCGGAATAATTCCCCTGTCCGGAAACTCAGTGCACCATTTTTTAATATATCCGCAGGTCTTTTCGATAACATATTTATCTACCCGGCTTATGTAATCACTTTTTTCAAGCAGCGGAATAAACACTGCCGGCGAAATCATACCCATTTTGGGGTGATTCCAGCGAATAAGTGCCTCGGCACCCGTAATACTCCCTTTTGAAAAATCAAATTGCGGCTGAAACCAAACCTCAAGCTGCTCATCGTCTATCGCGGTCTGTATATCGGAAAGCAGCTCCTGCTGCTCCTTTTCAACCGCCATCATTCCCTTTTCGTAATACGCAATTTTTCTTGTTAAATTACCTTTAATTGATTGCAGCGCAAGCAATGCCTTGTAGCTCATAGTGTATGTATCACAATCCGTTTCGCACAGATCATACACACCCATATGCACCTTTATCGGCATATGCAGATCATAGGATTTAAAGCAGTCATTAAAGTTATCGTAACATTCTTCAACACTCACGGCGTCGTCTGCACAGAAACGCACAAAATGGTCAACATTAAGGTGCGCCGAAAAGCTGTCCGCCGTGTTAAAACGCCGCATATAGTTTGCAATATCTCTTAAAAGCTTATTTCCTATGTCATATCCGTAAATACCGTTAATATCTCTGAAACGGTCAATATTATAACGTTGAATACGGAATTTTCTGCCGGGGTTTTCGCTTATCCACCGAGCCGCACGTTTGTGGAAACCGCTTGAGTTGTATAGCCCCGTAAGCGTATCCCTTTCACTCAGAACAATTTCGGAAATATCCCTGCACACCATTATTATTACGCTTTTGCTGCTGTCAAAATATTTGAATGTAAGCTCCTTGCAAAGTGCGGTGTTTTCGCTTTGCAGCGTAGCGCTGAAATTCACGCTGTACTGTTCCTTTGTTTCCAGTTCCTTTTTAATATGCGGCAAAACAAGCGCATTTACAAGCGCCGAGCGCTCAGGCTTCGAAAACTTATCTGTCAGTGTTTTTATAACCTGCGTATCGTAGCTCATTCCGGCAATTTTTTTAACATTGTGCTCTTTCAGCTCGTCCGAAACATTCATAACACGCGAGGTATTGGTGTCTATCAGAACAATTTCGTCAAAGTAATCCTTAATCAATTCGGTTATAAGGGCCGCGTCCGAAATTTTTGAAAATGCATCGTCAGCAAGTGTCATTTAAAACAGTTCTCCCCGTTTTTCATTTTGCGTTTTTCTTTTTTCGTGCTGTACATATTTTCGTCCGCCCGAAAAATCAGTCCCTGTATATCATCAGAATCACCGAGATATTTTGAACAGCCCGTACTTACAGTAACCGTTTTGCCGCCCTTGCGGGTTATACGGTGCTTTTCAATATATTCTTCAAGCCCGGCACAAACCGACTCAATACCGACATTAAGCTCTGTAAGAACAAAAAGTGCAAATTCATCTCCGCCGTATCTTCCACAGGAGCCGTTTATGGTTTTGGTGTATTTTTTAAGTGCGGCGGCAATTTCCTTTAAAACACGGTCGCCTTCGTTATGACCCTCTGTATCGTTAATGCTTTTAAAGGAGTCAATATCAATAAATAAAAAGTACAGATCCTCGGTGGCCTTGAGCGACTTAATATTATCCTCAAGACGCTGCAAAAATTCGCGGCGGTTTGAAATTCCCGTAAGCGGGTCAAGCGAAATAAGCCTTTCAAGCAAATTTATATATGCCAGCAGGTAGGATATTACTATTCCGACTGATAAAACCGGAATATCCTGCACTGTTATTTGGATTATGCCGCATATTATGGGCGGAATAACAAATGTGGAAAGGGTTAAAAAATAGCCGCGCCGGGCGTAATTTTTTCTTGATGTAGCTTTTGAAAAACACTTTACAGCCGAAATTACAATATAGCCGTAGGAAAGCGCCTGCTGCGCATAAAAAAGAGTTCCGCGGTAGTATTTGCCGCTTGCGTCAATATAAAAAAGGCAGCCTGTAAGACTGTTTGCCATAAGTAAAACCGCAAGCACCGCCAAAGGCACAAAATAAAGCACAAACAGCTTCCTATTTTTCAGTATGTCGTTTTTCTGAACCATATCGGTATAAATAAGCCAGCAAAGCGCCGACGCCCCGAAGGAAATAAAATAAAAGAAATCAATTAAATACATTGCCATAACAGGTAAATTGACCGTACCCGTCAGGCATAAATTCCAAAGAAAATCGCATATATTTGCAAATGCCGCAAGATATACCGAATAAGAAAATATGCGGTTTTCCTCTGATTTATCAAAGCCGGAAATTGATAGGTTAATTGCTATTATAAGCATTATAACACCGCAAAGAATATTTAATTCCGAATAAAGCAAGGTTGCGTTAATACAAAGACCCCCCCATCATGACGCACTTCCCTATGTCAAGTAACTTTTTGTAGAATTTTCCGTTTTTTTGTCGATATTATGATTATAGCATTTATTTAAAAACGTGTCAATTATTAAAAAAGAAGGGGTTGTCTTAACTCAACAGCCCCTTCAGTCTGTCTGTAAGGTCAGTCTTCCTCAAAGCAATTATACTGCGTTAAAATAAACTTACCTATATCATAAAGAATTGTCTCGTATCTTTTACGAAATTCAAGCGGCAGGCGCAGGCACCTTGTATCAGCCTCAAATTTGCGCCGTCTTGCGGGGGACGACGGCATATTATCAGCCTCAAAGGTAAAATAGCCCTTATAGTTTATATCCTGTAAGCCGTGCATTATAGAGTCAAAATTCAAGGTTCCGGTATACGGGAACGTATGGTGATCATCGTTTCCCATATTATCCTGAATATGCAGGGCGCGCACATTATCACCTAAAATTTTCAGTGCTTCATGCTGCGGCAGCTCCTGCAAATTACCGTGACCTACATCCCAGCAGGCTTTAAGCAGCGGGTGATTTACATATTCAATCAGCTCAAGCAGGTCCTCGGCTGAGTCTACCCAATAATAATGCTCGTCAAACATTTTGTTGAAATTTTCGGTCAGCACGGTAATGCCGTGCTTTTCGGCAACCTTTAAAACATCCTGGTAAAACAGCTTGTTCTGCTTAAAGGTCTCCTCGCGCGGCATATCCTTTGCATAGCCCGAATGAACAACTATGTTTGGTATTCCGAGATAAGCCGCCGCTTCTATACTCTGCTTTGTCAGGCGGATAAACTCATCGTGTTCATCATCACAAACCAGCGGGCGACCGAGCGGCGAATGTGCCTGAACAAATTTAAGCCCGCGTTCATCAGCCAATTTAAGCAGTCTGTCGGCATTTTTTTGCCAATTATCGCAAAGCAAACCGGTTTTGCCGGCAAAATCGCAGCCGAAGCTGTAATCTATATACTTAAAGCCGGCATCAGCTATAGCCGCAACGCTTTCCTCGCCGTTTAGCCCATAACCTGCAAAATCGCTTGTTGTTGTTGCTAATTTCATATTGTTTTCCTCCGTTCTGTCAGAAAAAAGCGGGTTACTCCGCCTAAAATATTTTTACATTTTGCCGTAACGTCTGTTTTTGCAAAGGCAAAGACAAATAATTCCGCCCGCCGCCGAGCAAATGCACCATACAAGTATTGTACCGTTCCAGCCGAAGATTTCGGAAATGCGCGCAAAGCCGTAGGTGGAAAGGGCGCTGCCTATATAAACGCAGCCGTTGAAAATGCCCGAAATAAAACCGAGCTGCTCTGTATTGCCTATGCTGCGCGGCAGCATACAGGTTTGCAAAATGTTTATTCCGTGCATTGAGCCCACAATAAGCGACGCTAAAAAAACCGAAAGTACAGCGCCGCTTTTTACCGCAACGGGGATAAGCAATGCCGCAATAAACGAAACCGAAAAATACATAAAGCAGCATTTTTGCACGCTTTTAATTTTATAGTAAAGATATTCGGTTGCCCAAATGCAAAGAAAGGCAAATACAGGCATAATAACGCCCGAAAGAATAGATATATCACTGCCGAGTGAAAAGGTTTCGGAAATATATGAGGGCATCCATGTGGTTACTCCGTCACGCAGGGAGCCCTGAATAATAATTGCAATAACCGTAAATATAAACGGTAACAGCAATGCGCCCGTTCCGACGACTGAAAAATCCCCCGCGGGTGCTTTGCTTTTTTCCTTTTTCTTCAATTCCGTTTTAAATCCGCTGCACAGCACAAGCCATACCGCAACGGTAATAAACCCTACGGCAGAGGAAAAAATGAATATTGATTTCCAACCGGAAAAATGAATAAATAAAGGCGCCAGCAAATACACCGCAATATTCCCGAAATGACCGCCCCACGAAATTCTCACACCGGCTTTAAGCTGATATTCGCTATTCAGCAACTCCGGAATCATTCTCACAAGCGGCGGCCAGATAAACGCCTGTGCAATACCGTTCACGCACCACACTGCATTACGCAAATCAGCTGAGCAAAAGGGCACTGCCAAATTTGCGGCAGAGGTTGTAATTAACGCGAAAGCCACTAATTTTGAGGGCTGCAAGCGGTCGCTCAGCCACCCGCTTACAAGTTGCCCCGCGCCATAGGTAATAAATGCGCCGGTAACGGCAACCGCGGCGTGTGTGGCGGTAATTTTTTCCTCTGCAATAATTGCCGCTATAACCGCCGCGTAATTTATTCTTGTAAGGTAACTCACAAAATAAATTGCCGCAAACAAGAGCATTACACTTTTAGGACCCAGCTGCCTTATAAGCGGACTTTCAGCTCCGCTCACAGGCTACCGCCTATCGGTCTTACCATTTCAGCCAGGTCATTCACCTTAATATCAAGGCAATCTATAATCGTTTTAGAATCCTGCATATAAGTGTCATGTCCCGTTTCGGAATGTGAGTCGCTGCCGAAGGTGAATTTGCAGCCCATTTCTCTTGCTATTCTGAACATACGCATTGCACCGAATTGCTCAAAATTTTCCTTTGTTATTCCCTTAAAGCAGGATGTGTTTATTTCAACCGCAATGCCCTTTTCGGCTGTGGCGTCAAATAATTCCTTAAATACATCATCAGGAATCATTTTGTAAAGAACCTGTATGTCATACGGGCAGCAAACGGCGTCAAACGGGTGCGCCATAGAGAGTATATATCGGCTCACAGGCGATTTTAAAATCTTTTTATATGCCTCTACCATAAAATCCACGTGCTTTTGGTAAGGCTCATAAAGCGATTTATCCATTGTCATATGCGTATGTGAATTAGGCACAATTATGTAATCAAATTTTTCGGCGTTTTCCTCTGTAAGCGCAACGCCGTACACAGGGTGAAATTCCGCCTCTGCCCCGAAATAAATCCTTACGCCCTTGTTATCAAGGGTTTTCAGCTCTTCCTTCAGCTTAAGGTTATAGGGTATGCTTTGGGTTTCATAAAAATCATTTAAACACGGCTGTATTTTTTCATCCCACATATGATTGGAAAAGCCTATTTTATCAAGCCCTAATTCATTTGCTTTGTCAATATAGTGCTGTGCGGTTACCGTTCTTGCCGCGCAAAGGGAAAGGTTGGTGTGAATATGAAAGTCATGATTTATCTGCATTTTAAACGCTCCGTTTCAAAATATTTATAAAACAGTGTATTTTTGCGGTTAGTCCTTATAAAGGCAGCCCACATTATCCGCAATAATGCAGTCCGTATTATTTTCGGCTATAAGGTTGTTTTTCAGCGAGCCGTTGTGCATTGCGTTTTCCTTTAAAATGCTGTTTTCGCAATTCCGCATTATAACTCCGTAATCGGGGCTTACGGGCAAAACGCCGCCGTCACCCGCGCCGACCTTCATAGTATTTCCGGTAACAACGCAGCCGGTGCAGTTTTCCAAAATCATATGCGAGCTTTCCTCGGGGTTTTCAAACGGCTCGCCGTCATAAGCGCCGCCGCGCCTTAATACATTGCCGGTAATCGCCGCCAAATTAACCCCGTTGCCGCGCCCCAAATCGAGCGCCGGACCGAAGGTTCTGTCAAAAAAGTTTCCGGTAAAATTAAAGCTGTCTCCGCTTTCTATAATAAATCCGCCGGTGCGGTTCCACTCAACCCTGTTTCCGGTGGCTGTTACCGAAGCCACATAACCGCAGCTTCTTATTCCGCCCCTGCTGTTATTTGTAAACCAGTTGTCTATAATAAACGCGTCCCAGCCGGATAAAAGCAAGCCGGCACCACGGTTGCGGTATATCATTGAGTGACGAACCGAAAAGCACCAGATATGCTCAAAATGCAAGCCGTCACCGGTAAAATCACCTATACGGCAATCATCAACCGTAGGCGTATCCTCCTGTCCGCCGCCGTTAGAGCGCTCCCAGTAAAGCTTTATTCCGTGGGTGTTTTTCCCGAGTGCGCCGCCGTTCATAGATATGCCCTTTATCGTACAGCCGAATGCACCGCTTATATCAAGCATACAATCGGCATTTTCGCTGCACAGCTTTAAAACCGAGGCACCGTCGTTTCTGAAGCTCCAGGCAGGCGAGCCCTCAAGCGACACACCCTCTCCGCGCATTTTAAGGTTGCCGGCAGTCATATATACTCCCGGCGGAACTACCACCTTACCGGAAACACCGGCAGCGGCGTCCAGCGCTGATTGAATAGCGGCGGTACAATCGGTCTTACCGTCGCCCACCGCGCCGAAATCGGTAATTACAAACACATTTTTCATAGCTGATATACTCCCGTTTTAAAAGTATTTGTTGTATCTCCAAGTGGCTTTTAATTTGTTACATTATACACCAAAACGCATTGTGTATGCAATATGCTTTATATATTTTTTCATTGACAAAAAAGGCTGAGGGCAGAGAATAAATTCCCTGCCCCGTTTTGTTACTTTACAGAGTCTTCGTCTGCTTTTTTGATTTACGGCGTTTAACCGCGATAATTACGATTATCAGGGCTGCTGCCGCAACCGCGCCGGAGATGATAACAACAGGTATTAAGATATTGCTTTCCTCTGTGCCCGTGCGCGCTTTCTTTATGCGCTTTTTGATAACCTTTTTACCGCCGCTCGGTTTATTGTCGGTATCGCCGTTTTCTGTATTGTCGGTATTATACGTATTATCCGAAATCTGACCGTTATTATCGGTTATATCGGTATCGCTGGTATTCTTATCGGTATTCGTGGTGTTTTTGACCGGATAAATCTCATCCGAAACAAGCGACACCATAATATCGTCAAAGAAGACGCTTGCATTGCCCGAGGTACGCAGTGCAATCCACTTGGTGCGGGCAATAAAGGTGTATTCTATCTTCTGCCATTCGCCGTCCTCAAGAGTAACGGTTTTGATAAGCTCCACGCCCGAATCGGTATCGTAAACATCAGGCCAGTTTTCGTGAACAAGTGAAAGGTCTGCCTGTGTTCCCGATTTATCGGCGGTCGCCCAAATCGTAAGAGTATACTTCTTTCCGACGGTGAGCATATCCTCATACATCACAAGGAAATCGCTGTCAGATGAATCAGCACCTATTCTGTGCATTGAGGCTGTTCCGTTTCTTACATAGTTTGCATTATAATCGGTAACGCCCGGCATATACAGCTCGTAATCCTTACCGGTATCATACATAGTGTTTGGATATTCCTCAAAATCCTGTATTTTACCGTTCGGAGTCCATTTGGCATAGAGTATCTGGTCAAAATAGGGGAAATAATCTATATCAAACTTGAAATCAAGCTCTCTGTAAACATACCAGCCCTCAAAGGAGTAGCCCTCCTTTGTCGGAATCGGCAGATTTGCCTTTTCCTCGGGGTTGCCGTAAATCGGGTCAACCTCTGTTCCGCCGTTGCTTACAAAGGAAAGTTCAATCGGTTTCGGCTGCGAGGTATTTGAGAATTTATCGGTAGTGCCGAATATTTTCAGCACCGGTGTGCCGTTCGGCAGTACCTGCCATACATTATCGAAATCAAGTCCGAGCATATTCTTACGCGCCGCGTCGCCGCGCATCATAAGAAGACTTACCTGTGTTACCATATTTCCGAGTCCCGTGGAGTTCGCGTAGTTCTCAGTGTAGTTGATCGGGGTTGAGGAATTGGTAACGCTTGATTTACCGTTGCCGAGTAAATCAGCGTCGGCTGTTGCGGAATAGCAGTGAGTAACCGTTGCGCCCTCGTATTCCGTCCAGCTGTTTCCTACAATGCCGCCCACGCGCTCGCCTATAAGCTTGCCTACAAAGTAGCAGTCGTTTATATCGGCAGGTCTCGGAGCACCCGCAACTATACCGCCGCAGAATGCCGCCTCAAGCGTAACGCTTGTATCGCCGAAGCACTGTGAAATCTTCGGGAAATTAACTCCCTTTTCCACATATTCAGAATCGCCCTTGTTAAAGAACACATATCCCGAGAAGCCGCCCGCGTAGGATTCAACGCCCGTCTTATCGGTATGCACCTTTATGTGCGATTCGGCAACTCCGAGCTTTTCAATGACCGTTCCGTCTGAAATTGTCGGGAACAAACCGGTGTAAAGAACATCGGTAGTCTGCTCAACATCAAGGTATATTCCGTAAATGACATGACCGTCGCCGTCGATATGACCGTTGAAGTTGCCTGTTCTCGCGGCGCTTACCCAGAACCACTGATTCGGGCTTTCGTTTTCCCAGTTGCTGTTTTTAACGTTATTGAGATAAATATCATCGGTAACCTTATAATAGTTGCCTACGCTCATATAAAGATCGTTAACGAGATACGCTAACTGCTCGGGGGTGGAGATAAGGTACGGGTCGTCCGCAGTGCCTTTTCCGCCCGCAAATCCTGTTGCAAGTCTTCCACTCCATACTCTGCCGGGAACACCCTCATCCTCGCCGACATTGAGCACGGGGTAGGAATCTGATACCTTCCAGGAGCGTACCCAGTTGAGAAGCGGCATATTTTTCTTCGCGTCTGCGCCCTTCATCTGCTCTGCCGTAACTCTTGTAACACCTGTTTCGGCGTCTGCGCCGGTACCGTAGTTATTAACAGAAGCGCTGCCGAGCCCCTTCTTTGTGCAGAACTTTATAGGCTGAACGGCAAAGCTGTTCTTAACCGCAAAGCTTCCCCAGCAGTTGCCTAAAAACGCGCCCGCATTGCCGGGAGCCTTAACCGTTCCGAGGAAGGCGCAGGTATCGATTATCACGGTCGCGCCGCCGTAGCCCACAATGCCGCCGGCGCCCTTGTCGCCGCCCTTGTCATATGCTGATTCAACATAAACCGTGTCGGTAACATAGCAATCGGAAATATTTATGCTTCCGCTGTTGGCGTCGCCTAAAATTGCTCCCGCGGCAAAGCCGGTTGTATAGATATAGGAATCGGTCAGCTTAATACGCTTGATATTCGCATCCTTCGCATAGCAGAAGATACCTATTTTAGAGGCTGTGCCGTTGTAGTAAAGACCGCTTACGGTATGGCAGTCGCCGTTCATATTACCTCTGAATATATTGCTGTTCCATATCCACTGTTTAGCGGTAGTCTTCCAATCAGCAGCGGAGGTATCGTTAAGCTTTATGTCTTCAATAATCTTATAATACTTTCCGGTGCTCTCGTTATCCTGTACCGCCTTTGCAAGCTGCTCGCCCGTAGCAATAAGATAAGGATTCTTCTCGCTGCCGTCGCCGCCTGCATAGTTTTCGGCAACTGCTCCCGTCCAGCGCTCTCCGGGAGTACCGTCGGGGCTTAGGAATCTGCACACGGGGTAGCCTGAGGTTGTTTTCCAGAATACCTCCCAGTTGAGAAGCGGCATATTTGTTTTAGCATCTTCGCCCTTCATCTGCTCTGCGGTAAGCTTTGCAACCGATGCTTCCGCAGCACCGTTGCCGTAGTTATTGTAAGAATCGCTAAGTCCCTTTTTGGTGCAGAACTTAACGCCCGATGTGGTAAAGCTGCCCCTTACGGTAACCGTGCCCCAGCAGTTGCCCGCAAACGCGCCCGCGAAGCCGGGAGCCTTTACAGAACCCGTAAAGCCGGAATTTTCAATTACGACCGTACCGCCGCCGTAGCCTACAAAGCCGCCGGCGCCTCTGTCATTTCCTGTAGCAAGGGTCGATTCAACGCTTACGCTTTCGGTCGCATAACATTCGGAAATTTTTACAGTGCCGCTGCTTGCCATACCTACAAACGCACCCGTGCCGTAATCGGTGGAATAAACATACGCGTTATCAAGCACAATGCGCTTTATCTCGGCGTCCTTCGCATAACGGAAAAGACCTACTCTCGATTCGCCGCCGTTATAGTAAAGTCCGCTTATCGTGTGACAGTCGCCGTTCAGCGTTCCCGCAAAGGTCGCGGTGCTTACCCACTGCTTGGCAGTAGCCTTCCAATCGGAGACCGAGGTATCGTTAAGCTTTATATCATTTGTTATCTTGTAGAATTTGCCCGCAGTGGAAATATCATTCACAAGCTTGAAAAGCTGCTCTGCGGTTTCAATAATGTACGGTTCGTTTTTACTTCCCGCGCCGCCTGCGTAGTTGACCGAGGTAACACCCGACCATACTTCATCTGCAACGCCCTCATAAAATCTTGAGGGGTATTTTTCGGTTGCTGCCCAGCCGGTTAAAAGCGGCATATTTATAAGTGCGTTTTTGCCGCGCATCTGCTCGGCAGTAACGGTGGTAACGCCTGTTTCAGACCCGCCGAAGGTGCTGTAGTTGTTTGCTGATTTAGCGTCCAGCCCTTTTTTGGTGCAAAGCTTCATTTCGGGCACGGCAAAGCTGTTTTTAACCGTAACCGTTCCCCAGCAGTTACCTGCAAGCGCACCTGCGTTTCCGGGAGCCTTTACCGTTCCCTCATATGCGCTGCCTTCAATAATTACCACAGCACCGCCAAAGCCCACAAGACCGCCCGCGCCCTTGTTTCCGTCGGTATTATAGGTTGATTCAACCGAAACACTGTCCTCCGCAACGCAGTCGGTAATCTTAACCGTGCCGCTGTGGGCATTGCCCACAAGCGCACCTACGCCGAAGCCGCTTGAACGAATATATGAATCAGTCAAAATCAGGTTCTTTATTGTCGCGTCCTTTGCATAGCAGAAAAGGCCGACACTCGATTGATCGCCATCGTAATAAAGCCCTATTATCCTGCAGCCTGCGCCGTCAAGCGTGCCTGCGAATATATTTTTGTTCCACTGCCACTGCTCGGCTGTTGCCTTCCAGTTCTCGGCAGATGTATCATTGAGCTTTATGTCGCCCGTAAGCTTATAGTAAGCTCCCGCGCTTTTTGAGTCTATTGCCATTTTCGCAAGCTGCGAGCCGTAGGAAATAAGGTACGGGTCAGCAGCCGTTCCCGAGCCGCCGGCATAGCGCTTTGCAACGCTGCCATCCCAAATTTCGCTTTCCTCCGTCTCCTCAGGCTTGAACTTCGGATATCCGCTGTTGCTGACCATCCAGGTCTTGTTCCAGTCAAGGTAAGGCATTGCGTCTTTAGCGCCCGTACCCTTCATTTTTTCCGCATCGCAGACATCCGTGCCGTATACCGGGTCGGCAACGGTAGTGTAGCAGTTATCAGCACTTTTGGCAATTCCGGGGTCCTTACCGAAAACGCCGTTTGCAAAGGTATTTTTAACGCTTACCTTACTTGACCAGGTGTTTGCAACTATAGCGCCGTTATAAACCTTGCCCGTAGTGCCCACGGTTATTCTTTCGGAAACCACGGCAGACGCTTCGACCGTGAATTCGCCCGTGCCGAAGCCGAATAATCCGCCCGCGGCATTATTCTCTGTGGCAAGATTGCACTTAACTGTGTTGCTTTCGTGAATATAGCACTTTACAGCCTTGTAATTACCGCTGCCCACATAGCCTATAACCGTAGCAAGCGCATAGCCGTCGGATTCGATATAACTGTCATATACATGCAGATTGCTTACGGATACCGTACCCTTTGCGGCAGGTATTAAGCCGACGCTGTTATCCTTGCCCTTGTAGTACATTCCGTACACTGCGTGATTTGCGCCGTTGAAATTACCCTGGAAGTACTTTTTGCCGAGCGCGTCATATGAATACCACTGTCTCGGGCTGTTATCCTTCCAGTTTTCCGAAAATACATCGTTAAGATAAATATTTGCCGCAAGCTCGTAATACTTATCCTTTGAATTATCGCCCTCGGAAAGCATTAACGCAAGCTGAGAGCCGTCTGTTATAAGATAAGGATCGTCCGCAGTACCGCTGCCGCCGGCATAAGCGGCTGCTGTCTTGCCGTCCCATATATCAAAGCCGGGCTTTGCAATTTGAAGAACAGGATAGTTCTCCGTTACTTCCCAAACGCCTTTCCAATCAAGGTTCGGCATTTCCGTTTTTGCAGCGTCACCCTTGATCTTAGAAAGATTAGAAACCGTGTAGCTGTTATTCTGCTCGTCAATATTCGTGCCGAAGCTGCCGAGCGCAAAGCTGTTGCTTATTTTCACGACATTCGCGGCGTAAAAGTATCCGCAGAAGCCTGCTGAATATCCACCCGAGGCAGATACCGAGCCTAAAACCGCGCAATCCTCTATGACATATTTATCTTCCTTATTTGCACTGCAGCCCAAAAGTCCGCCTGCATATTGCGCAGTGGTTTTCACGGTAACGCTTTCGGAAACATAGCACTTTGAATATGTTACGGTATTTTTCATGCCGCCGTAAACATAGCCCACAAGCGCCGAAACGAAATTGCTGCTTGAGCTTATATACGAATCGGATATATTTATGTTTTTAAAGGAAATATCGCGACCCCATATATCGGCATAAGGGATAAGCGCGCCGGCTGCCGTTCCGTTAAAATACAAACCGAATATTGTGTAGCCGTCGCCGTCTATGTTGCCGCCGAAGCGCTCCGCACTTTCGGTTGTGAACCAGGAATTGGGAGAATTATCCATCCATTCGGGGTCTGTTACATCGTTAAGATATATATTAGCCGTCAGCTTGTAGTATTTGCCCATTGAAGCACTGGTTTTATTGTCTTTATCCGCCGTAGCGACAACATCGTGCTTGAGCATATACGCCAGTTGATTCGGAGTTTCGATTAAATACGGATCGGTTTTAGTACCCGTGCCTCCCGCGTAGCCCGTGGCGACCTCTCCGTTCCAGACCGCGCCCTTTATGCCCTCTGTGAAGGTATCCCCCGAGGTTTTGGGCGATACATCCGCAAAAACCGCAAGATTAACGGTTACGGTGGAAATCAAAACCGAAAAAGCCAGCAAAAAGGCAAGCGCCTTTTTAGAGAGATTCAGTCGATTTATCATTTTCATACTCCTTTCGGTGCGGCGCATTTCTTTGCCGCACCGTAGCTTGGGAAAAATGCTTATTTAAGTCCGAGGGACTTTATCTGCTTTGTCATTTCCTCGTTTACCTTCTTAACATTACTGTTAATTGTGGGGAGGAATGCCTGCATTTTTGTTCTTACCTGTCCGGGAGACTCGGCTGCGAAGCCGTTGTATTTATCGGTGCTTTCGCTGCAGAGGGACGCCACGCCGAGAATCAGATAGGGGTTCTTGTCGTCTGTCTTAACACCGGAGGTCAGCTTGAAGAAGAACTGCTTTGCCTCGTTGTTTATAAACGCAGAGTTGGTGTCGTAATTATTTACATCGAGATAATAGCGGAGGAATATTCCTGCGGCAACCGGGTTTTTAGAGCCGCGAATGAGTCCCCAGCCGCGGAAAAGTCCCGTTGTGTAAGCCTTTGTTTTGCCGTCATACTTCGGAATGTAGGTAAAGCCTACATTATTCGGGTTCATCTCCGAGAAATAGCCTGTAGCCTTAAGACCGTAAGCGTTAGTAATAGCAATACCTGCCTTGCCCTTTATGAAGTTTTGCAGCAGGTTGCGCTCAAGCGGGTTTTTAATAAGACCGTCGCTTACCCACTGTGAAATCTGGGTCATTACATTATAGGTCATTTCGTTTACGCAGTTGGTAATTGTTCCGTTCTTTAAGCCGTAGAAGCCTGTACCGGTTGAAGCAAGCAGCGACTGAACGTCAATGTATCCGCCTATGTAGCCCGCGTTTTTAACTTCGGTCATGCAATGTGTAAGGGTTTCAAAGGTCCAGTTGCCCTTCTTGTAATATTCTTCGGGGGTATGTATGTTGTGGTCCGCGAATATCTTCTTATTGTAGAACAGGCAGTCAACCTCCGCCCAGATATTGCCTACGGTATTAACAAGGAAGGGCTTGCCGCCGAGGGTTGACATTTTAATCATACCCTGATCCCAAATTCCGTCGTTCAAATCAAGCTGCATAGCCTCAAGCGGCTGCAAGCAGGCGATTGACGCCGGGAAGGTGCCGTTATCAAAGAATATATCGGGCGAGTTGCCTGCGGCAATCTTACCGGTAACCTCCTGAACATAGGTGCTCTGGGGTATGGTGTCGATTTTAACCTTAATTCCGTACTTCTTCTGGAACTTATCAACAACCTTGCCGTCCTCGTGCTGGTAAGGATTCTTCCAGGTAGCGTATCTTACGGTAGTTCCGCGGTATTTTTCGGGATTAACCTTACCGCCCGTTGTGCCGGCGTTTGGCTTATCCTTGCCGTTACCTGTGCTTGCGGTACCGCTCGCCTTCGAGCCGTCCGAGGTTGTACCGGAGGCGTCTGTACCCTTGCCGTCCCCGCCGGAGGTGCTTCCGGAGGTATCATCGTCCACTATTATTTCGGAAATGTAATAATCCGAAGACGAATCACCCGGAGATTTGCGGCAGCCTGCAGCCAAGGCAAATACCATTAAGAGGCATAACAGCTTGACTGAAATGCTTGCAATTTTTTTTGTCATAATTATTTCCCCTTTTTATATTTATTTTTCAGAATATTACTATCCTGTAATTCCGACTCGGTCAATGCTTTCTATAAAGCGGCGCTGAAGTATCATATAAACTACGAGCATCGGCGTTACGAAAAGCACGCAGCCCGCCATTTGGAAAGCAAGTGTTTCGGGCGTTTCCGGGTTAAGGTAATAGCCCATTGTGGTAAGCGCGGTAGGCAGCATATTAAGCGACATTGCAAGCGGATAATCGTCGCTTAAATACATTGCGCACAGCAGATAATCGTTCCAGTGCCATATAAGCGAGAATACTATTACCGTTGTAATAACAACCCCCGAAGACGGAATTGCAATCTTCAAAAAGGTCTTTATGGGTCCTGCGCCGTCTATCCATGCCGCCTCTTCAAGCTCCTTTGGAAAGCTGCTGAAGAACTGCATATAAATGAAAATAATAATTCCGCTGCGAAGACCTATCGAGAACAGCGAGGGCAGATAGAACGCCGCGGCGCTGTCAAGAAGATCGGGTCGTAAATCAACGCCGGTAAGCTTGTTTAAAAACCCGAAAATTCCTAAAATATCAAACTTTGAATAATTCGCCATTCGCGGAATTATAACCAGCATATCCGGCACCAGAATTGTGAGGAACAAAACGCCGAGTAATATTGTTTTTCCCTTGAATTTAAACCTTGCAAAGCCATATGCGGTAACGGCACACGCCGCCACTTCTATGAGCGCGCTCACAATTTCATATTTCAGGGTAGCCATAAGGCTTGTTGTGTAGTTAAGCAGCTCCCATGCGGTTTTATAGTTGAACGCCGGGCTTACCTTCTCGGGAATCCATACCCGCGCGGAGTTAAAGAAACCGTTTCGGCTTACAAGCGATGTGCTCACCATATAGATCAGCGGATATATAATTACATATCCTATTGAAATGAGGAGCACCATTCTGAAAACCGCCGTGACCGCGGGTGAAAAGGATTTTCCGAGCCTGCTGCGGCGAGAGCCCATTTTGATATTTTCCGTTTTCATTAAGCTCCCCTCCTTTAAGACCACTTGTTTTGCAGACACTTTCTGTAAATTCCCACGATTATTCCCATTATTCCGCCGACAATAAGGAAGTAGAACCACATCATTGCCGAGGTCTGATCGTAAACTGCCGCACGCATTAAATCGTAAACCTTTAAAATTAGTACGTTGCGGTTGCTTATGAACAGTTCAACCATTGTATATACCATAACGAGCAGCGTTACATTTGAAAGCATCGGGAAGGTAATAAACCAAAATTCCTCCCACTTTGTAGCGCCCTCTACGCGGCTTGCCTCATAAAGACTTGACGGAATGGATTGAAGACCCGCAATGAACAGTACCGTTTGTATGCCGCTGTTCCAGATAAGGTCAAATATGTTGCTTATAATTTTCTGAACATATTCCGCCACCTGATTCGGAAGATCCAGCACCGCCATAACATCCTGCACGCTGAACATTCCGCCTGATACCGATTCCGAAACCGAAGAATCGCTCATACCGCCCGTAGTCATACCGGATATCAGCTCTATAACCACGCCCGAGGCTATTATTACGGGCATAAAGTACAGCGCCCTGAAAAACAGCCTGCCCTTGAACTTATTATTGAGCAGCAGCGCCAGCACCAGGCTTAAAAGCACTATGATAGGTAGCGAATAAAGAAAATTGGTGACCGACTTTCTGAGCCATCCGAGGTAATCGGTGTGCTCCGCGATTATGTATTTATAGTTTTTCATTCCGACAAACAGGGTCTTAATGCCGCCCTCGTTTACCGTCATTTGTGAAAAGGAATAAATTACGGACTGTATTACCGGTATTGCGAAGAAAAGAATTACTCCCACAAGCCAGGTTGAAATAAATAACCAACCGTAACGGCTTTTAAGCTGTTCAATACCCCTGTATTTTTTCTTTTTCATACCTTTTCCTCCCAAATGAGGAAGCCGTGAGCACGAACGCTTCCCGCAGGTGAATTCAATTCCCCCGATGAATAGTTCACAAACACCGTTACACCGTTTTCGTATACTGTTTCTCTGAGTCCCGAATCGTGTATTTTATGGCTCTTAATTGCGGAATTTCCTATTTTTCCATAAAGCTCCGAAAGCGTTTTGCTGTCGGAAACAATTCCGTCCTTAAGGTCGCTGTAAAGGCTGTTGTAAAACACCGGCACGCCGCTGTCTATAAGCTTTGTATCATATTTCGCGGTCAGGGTGTAGGCAAGCCCCATACCGCCTTCAACCGCCTTGAGCAGCTCTTCCTCGCGGTCGGTTGCGAGATTGAGGCTCTCGCTTGAAAGCGCCGTTCTTCCCCTTAACACCATTTGGTAAAACGGAATGTCGTCATCAAAGATCAGCGCCGCGTTTGAGCGTGCGGGTGAATTGAATATAACATCCGATTTGACCGCCGCGTAAGCGTTCGCCTCGCTTGACATAAATTTCTTTCCGCTTTTCTTTACATTTTCAATAATTTCGGAAACCTGCTCGGTCATACCCGATTTTGCGTAATACAGACCGGAGCTTTTATCAGTATAATCCGAATAAGCGGTATTGGAAAGCGATGAAAGACCTATTCCGGGCAAATTGCCCGCTTTTTTGATTATTTTATTTGTGATATATGTCAGCTTATCACGCGCTGTGAGGGAATACGCCGAATCCGTTTCCCTGCCCAAAAGGGCTATATTGTAATCATATACCTTTGCGCGCTTTCTGTTGGCGCGCACCGCCGAATCAAAGTAGGAGGAAAGTCCGCCGCCGGATTTTGAAAACGTTACCGCGTCAAAATCGAAAAACAAGTCGGTATCGGAATTTTCACAGGTCTTTTTAAGCGAGGTAAAGTCTTTTGAAGAACCAAGCTTACCCGCAATTCCGAAACCGCCCGCGGGCTTTACCGAATCTATTCCGGTTTTGCCGAAGCCGCTGAGCGCCAGTGCGGAAACCTTAGCTCCGCCCTCCTCTAATTCCTTTACCATAGCCGCAGCGTCCTTAAGCGTGGTGGTCGCCAAAAGCGTGGTATACGGCACACCGAGGAAGGATTTTGAAATCATTGTTCCGCCTACGGCGGTAATATTAAGGGTGGCGGCCTTTGCGTTTTCCGCCTTGCCCTCGGTTTTTTCAATGTAGCTGCGGTAAAGCCCTGCCATTCCGCTGTAATCGGCGTCTTCGCCCGCAAGCGGGTAAAAGCCTATTTCAAGCGGAGCGTCCGTCATATTATCCGAGTAGACAAGCCCCTTGTAATATCTGTTATTGTAAAGCTCCTTTATGTTTGCGGTGTAACCCCTCAGCTGGTAGGTGGCATATACCGCTGAGTAGCCTACCGAGGTTGAGCCGACCGTTGTTTCAAGCAGGCAGGAGTCCGCTCCCTTTTCGATTATCGCAAAAGCTGCGGTGTCACCGCTTTTTGCTCCGTAGACCGGCAGTCTTATTGATTTTTCGGTTGAGGTCTTATCCCATTTTTCCTTTGAGGCGTCCTCGCCGTAAACTTCGGCGGAGTAGCTGTCGCCGGGCTGCGAAACCTCCTTGGGGTAAATAAGCGCTCCCGAGCCCGATGGGTAAAGCAGATACCCGTTTTTCTCGGTATTTTCTACCGAGCAGAAGAAGGGGGCTACCGAAACCGAAATCAGCATATTGCTGCCTTCCTCTATTCCCTTCGGGTCAAGCGTCACACTTAAACCGTTTTCCCTTAAGGTGTAGGTTATCGGAATCATTATTTCGGCGTCGTCAAAGTAATATTCAACCTTAACGCCGTTATCGGTATTCTCTAAAACGGTGCGCCCGTTCTGAACAGCGGCGCTGTAGGATATCAGCTTTGAGGTAGTGTTCTTCTGAGTATCAAGATATTCTATGAAAAGCACAGATTCAATCTGCGGGTGCCGCTTTATTGGCATTCCGAACTCATCAAACTGCTCCCCGCCCGAATTCACGGGGTTTGTTCCGTAAACCTTGCCCGTTTTCAAATCGGTAAGTGAAACACCGAGCGATGTGCGGTTTATTTCCAGGCGGTAATTTTCGTTTTGAGCAATAAGCTCATCGGAAATATCGGTTGAAAGCTTTTCCTTATCGTAGGAAAGTCTTTTTTGAGAACCCCCGGATCCGCCGCAGCCGCAGAGAAGCGCGACAGTAAGAGCGACAGCGCAAACCGATGATAAATATTTTTTGCGGATCAAACTTAATTCCTCCCGTTTATGAAATAAGCTCCAGCAAAACGGTGATTAAGAAGCCACCTATTTGCTGTATCAACATTCCGACCAGAATCATCAGGAAAACCAAAACCGCAAGCCAGCAAACGCTCAAAACGCTTGAACCTATAAGCTTTCCGAAGCTGAAATCATGAATTTTAATAAGCCCTATAATCAATAGCAGCAGCGTATACCCTATTGCCAGCGTATCAAAGCCGTTTAAGAACATTGCCTCGCTCGGCAGTAGCACATTCGTAAGAATAAGTCTTAAAAAGCGTTCTATTATTATGGGCGACAGGCTGTAGCAGGTTACAATGCATATTTCCTTAAGCGTACCCTTGCCCTGCATCAGCGTTGAAATCATCCAGTTGCTTATTATCCACAAAACAACCAGTCCCGCGCTTCTTATAAGCACCCAAACCGAGTTAAAGCTTGTGGGGTCGTACTGTGTAAACAGGAATCCGCCGCACAGCACCTGTATGACCGCAGTCACATAGAAAAGTGCCGTGAGCACGCCGCAAATTATAAGCGAGCCCTGCTTTTTCTCCTTTATCTCATCAAAGGTCAGAACCGGGTGAATAAGCGTTCTGAGCATCAGGCGGACCTGCTTTGATTTTATAAGCGTAAGCTTGCGCTTTGACGATATAATGATGAGCGTTACAACAGCCGCAATAACAACTATTACAACAAGAAAAATCAGCCAAAAATACTCGCGCATTAAATCTTTGCGGTGGAACTCAAATGCAAGGCTGTAGGTTTCGCGGTCATAGCCCTCGCGCGCAAGCTTCATTGCTTCCTTGTAGTCGCCGTCGGTGAGGTATGCTCTTGCAAGTCCGCTGTATGCCGGCTGGAAGTTTCTGTCAAGGCTTATTACCTCTTCCCAGCCTTCCTTACATTCAGTATACTTGCCGTCAAGCGTATCGTCTATAAGACCGAGCACCTTTTTGCCGAAATCGGTTATTTTAAATACCGTAACCGTGTTTTTCAGCTTATCGCTTACCAAAACGTCCGTTCCGTTAAGCGCAATTGCGTTAGCCGCGGAAAAGGTACCCTTTTGGCTGCCCTGACCGAGTCCCCCACCGAAGGCGGTGAGCATACGGCAGGCTCTGTCGTAAAGATAAACCCTTCCGAACTGCGATTCAACACAGTAAACAAAGCCGCTGTCATTAACGGCAAGCCCTACAATATCCTGGTCAATCTGCGTGCCGTTATTAAAGGTCGTGTTAAAGCCGTCGTCGGTGAAATCGGTATCCTCCGAATCCATTATGTTGTTTCCCGTGCCGGGGTTCAGCTTCTTTATCTGCCCCTTTTTATCATAGGTTGAGGTCTTACCCGTTGCGGTGTAAACAAAATCGTTTTTATCAATTACAATATCCACAAACGAATAAGGGAGATTTCTCGCGCTTGCGCTCTTTTTTACATTGTTTGTGAACATTCTCTCGAAAACGGTTTTAATTGCCGTGGCAATATTTGAGGTTACATCGTTAGCGCCGTAAAAGCCGGTAAAGGTCTTATCAGGTGCGTAAAGTAAAGCGCCGTAATAAGAGCCGTCGCTCAAAACATAAAGGTACCCGTGCGAGTCCATAACCGTTTTAAGCGGCTTGAAAACAAAGCTTTCGGGTATCAGCGACGATTCGGGAACAACATAAATGTCCTTAAGAGTGCCGTCGGGGTTTGCCCTTAAAACACGGGCGTTATCGGTATCGCATATAAATATTGAGCCGTCAGAATGAACATATAGGCTCTGCGCGCCGGTGTAATCGTAATCAGTGCCGTCGCCGCCCTTTATGTGACCTATTTCTCCCAAAAGCTCATAATTTGCATTAAGTACCACTATGCGGGCGGCATTATCAAGTATATAAACCTTTTTGCCGTCGGTGAAAACATCGTTGATTGTGGAAAACGGCTTTATGCCGAGCGATAAAGCGTCAAGCAATACGTCGGTTTCGTACATCGGGCGGCTGTATACCGCCTTGCGTTCTTCACCTATATCATCCCAATATGTATAGCTTTCGAAGGGTATCTGTTCGGCGGGCGAAATCGCCGCTACGCCGAAAGCAGAGGACGCCAAACATATGAACGCCAGTAATACAGAAAGAAAACGCGCTGCGTTTTTAATCATAGGTTTTCGCTCCTTTGCTTATTCTTTGATTCCCGCACTGCTCATCGCCTCAACAACATTGCTCTGCGAAATAAGATATATAATAATAGGCGGAATCATCATAATGGTGGTAAGCGCCATTGCGCTGCCGGTTCGGGCGGTTCCGCCCGCAGTCACCTGCGTTACTATCTGCGGCAGGGTCTTAAGCTTTTCGTCAAAAATCGTTCCGTTCGGAATTGACGCCCATATATCCCTGAACGCAAAAAGCGTAACGGTAAGCCATGCCGGCTTAATTATCGGCATTATTATCCGCCAGAATATACGCAGATACCCCGCGCCGTCAATCTTCGCGGCTTCAAGCAGAGCGTCGGGCACATAGCCCTCAATATACTGCTTTATAAGGAAAACTCCGAGTGTTCCCGCAAGCTGCGGCAGAATATATACCCAGTAGGTATTTACTATATGCAGCTCCGAAAATATTACATACTGCGGAACGGAAAGGGTGTATGCGTTGAACATAAGCGCAAACTGAATTATCATAAAAATAATTCCCCTGCCCTTGTATGTTCCCTTTGAAAGCGAAAACGCCGCCATTGCGGAAAATACAATATTTAAAATCGAGGTGAAAACCGTTATAAACAGGCTGTTGAACACATAGCGTGAAAGCGGAACCGAAAGACTTGAAAGCAGCGTAGGAAGCGCCACGTAGTTTTCCGTGGTAGGTCGGCGCACAAAAAACGTCGGCGGGAAAATAAGCAGCTCGTCTATCGGCTTAAAGGAGGTTACAACCGCGTATATCAGCGGCAGCATACTGAAAAGCCCGGCGGCGGTTATCAGCACAAAGCAGCATATATTGCCGAAGGTTGAGCGGGTAAAGCGCGTAGCCATTGACTTTTTACGGCTTGACGGTATGAATTTGTAATAAAGTTTTTTAATCATCAAAAGCACCTACCTGCTGACCGTATTCAAGGCTTTTCCGATAATCAGTCTTGTGAACGCCATCATTGCAAACAAAACCACCGCTATAGCCGAGGCGTAACCGAGCTCATACCGCACCGTCGCCATATCCGACATATGCGTAACAATGGTATCTACCGAGTACTGCACGCTCGGGTAGCCCGCAAGCTCAACCGCAACCGCGCTTATTGAAAAGCTGCTTTGAATTTGCATTACCGCACTGAAAAGCAGCATATGCGACATTGAAGGGAGGGTTATATACCTTAGCTCCTGCCAGCGGTTTCTTATTCCGTCAATCGCGCCCGCCTCGTATAAATCGCGGTTTACATTTTGAAGACCCGAAATATTTGAAAGGAACGAAACGCCCATGCTCTGCCACAGCTGAACAATAATAATTATTGTGAAAAGATACTGCGGACTTTTAAGCCACACTATAGGCTCGGTTATAACACCGGTTGACAGCAGAAGGCTGTTTATATAGCCGTAGCTGTCGCCCGAGAAGGCGATTTTCCAAATGAAGTACGCATTGCCCACAAGGGACGGCGCATAGAACATAAAGGAAAACAGCGTTCTCATTCCGGTGGAAAATTCGTTTACAAGCCACGCAAGCAGAAATGCGAGCAGGAAGCCCGCAGGACCTACTACAATTGCAAGCGCAACAGTGTTTTTAAGCACGATCGCGAAGACCTCATCCTCAACGAACATACGCATATAGTTGCCTATTCCCGTAAATTTCGGGGCTGACAGCATATCATATGAGGTCAGACTTAAAACCATGGATGAAATAATCGGCAATACCGTGAATACAAAAAAGAAGGTAAAGAACGGCACAAGCAGCAATATCATAGGCAGCTGCTCTTTAAAACCGGAATCCCGATGTGCCTTTAGGGGTTTTGCAGCCTTCATCATTTTACTCTCCTTCACTGTATTCTTGAATTTTGCGTGTAATCTCGCTGTCGGCAGCCTTGCTCCATTTGACGATTGCGTCCTTTGCGTTTACACCGTCGTTAAGCACCGACCAGTAAGCCTGATCAAGCGCACGGCCGAGGTAGTAGCTTCCCGGAACCTCGGGAACCTCCTTTACCTTTGCCCACTGCGTGAGAATCTTATCGAGATCCTCGCTGTCCCACGCCATTTTTTTAAGCGCGTCCACGGTTGCGGTCGCCTGTCTGCCGAGCATTCCTATAAGGGATTCAACATTATTTGAATACCTGGTCTGTGTATCGGCGGCAGTCCACCATTTAAGGAACTCCCAGGCTTCCTTTTTATTTTTGGATTTTTCTATTATTGAGCAGCCCGTGCCGCCGCCGGCAACCGAATCGTTCCCGCCGGCTGTTCCCGGAACGGAGGCTATCGACCAGCGCCCCTTTATTTCGGGAGCTGCGCTGTAAAGCGTTAAATATGTGGTATAGGTGGATATACCCAGCGGCATTGTGCCCGCGCGGAAACGGTTGTAAAAATCCGCTTCCTTCTGATATCCGTAATCGGTGTAGAACTTAGTCCAGAAATCGAAAACCGAAATTTGCTCAATTCCCGTAAGTGAGGTGGCGTTAAGCTCCTTATTGTAAAGCGACAGCCCCTTTTGCCCCATAAGCGTTGCAAACATATTAAGACTGCCTATACCGGTGCTTATCGTCTGCGACGAGGTTATCATCGTATACGGAACATATATATTCATATTGTTCCGCTGAATAATGGCTGATGTGTAAAGGAACTCGTCCCAGTTTTTCGGAATTGTAAGCCCTAAATTTTCGAGAATGTCCGTCCTGTAGAAAAGCATATAAAATGTCTGCGTATCGGGCAGAGCGTACAGCTTTCCGTTATATTCATAGGGCACCTGCGCGTCGGGCTGGAATCTTTTCAGCGTATCACCCAAATCGTCAAATTGATTAAGGTCTGCCAGCGCCCCGCGTATTCCGAGGTTTACAGGCTCGGTTCTTGTCATATGCAGCGCCATATCGGGGAAATTGCCCGACAAAATACCGTTTACAAGCGAAGCGTTGGTTATCTGCACATCAACGTGTATTCCCGTCTGCTCTGTGAATGAGTCCCTTATAAGCGTATCAAGCGAGGTCGCCTGATCTCTGCCCCAGTTCACCCAAAGCTTTAAGGCTTTTTCCTTTTCGCCGTTTTCGGTATTCACCGTGTAATCGTCAAAAAACGAAACTATAAGGCGCTTAAAGCTGTAGCCCATTTTTTTGAAAAAGCCGGTCTTTGTGTTTACAAAATCCTGTCCCGCAGGGGCTAACTGTATTGTATCAATGCAGAGCGGCATTTTCTTCATATCGTATAGCCATGAGCTTAACGAGGTGTAATTCGAGTAATAATCGCTTACATACTGGTGCGCGGTGTAGGGTCTGTCAAGCATATTATTAAGCACGCGCGACATATTTTTAAGCGCCGAAATATACTGGCTGCTCCGCTTACCCGTGAAGCCCTCTAAATCAGCTACCAGCGATAAAAGCTCCTTATCGCAGTAGGTAAAGGTTTCCTTTAAATCGGGTATCTGTGTGAAAAGCTCGTAATCCAGGTTTACATCGGGTGTGGCGCCGGTTATTTTCACTATGTCTATATACTTATCGCCGAGCTTTTCCACTATTCCGTAAAGACGGTAGAAATAATCCGCCATTGCACCGAGGGTCACTTCAAGCGATAAGGTGTGGCTGCCCTTTTCCAAATAAAGGTAATAAGGGTCTTCCCCGCCGTATTTCAAAAATTCCCATTTTGCGGAATACGGGAAGCGTATGCCCTTAGCTTCTGAAAAGGGAGTTTTGCCGTCAATTTTAAGCCAGCGCCAGCTTTCGGCGTTTATAACGTCGCTCTGGCGGTATCTGAAGCCTAAAGAGTAATAACCGCTTTCCTTCACCTCAAAATTCCATACAAGGAACTGCCCCGCGTCCTGCCAGGAGGTTCCGCCTATGTAATTAAGCTTTGTAAGGCTCGGGCTGCTGGGTGTCATTCCCGCGTTTGAGTTATCCGATTTCGGAATAAGGCTTGAAGCGGATTTTAAAACGGCGCTTTCGCCCTCAATTACTATTGTTTCGGCAGAGGTGCTTTTATCCTCCTTGAAGTCCTTTGAATAATCCGAATAATCAGTTACAGCCTCGGGAGCTTCAAGTATAAGTTCTGCCACAGCCACCGCCTGCCCGGGATTTTCCAAAGCAACGGTATGCTCGCCGGCGGTAAGATAAAACGCATACGGCTCAACCGTCTCGCCCGTGCTGCTTTTTGCCAAAACACCGTAATAATCCTTTATTTCGGTCTGCTCGGGGGTCAGGTCATTGCCGTCCCTGTCGGTTTTAAAGCTTTCCTGCGCGTTTTGCCAAACTCGCGGGAAGGTAAGGCTCTTTGCCTCTTCAAACGGCGCTTTGCCGTCCGTTTTTAAAGTGAAAGCATAATCAACGCCGGTATCAACCGCGGTGTATGAAAGCCTTATATTGTAAAGCGCGTCCTCGGGAACGGTGAACTTCCATTCCGCGCCGCAGTCGCTCTTTGAAAACACAACCGCGTCCTTTCCGTTCACGCTCTTTAAATGTGCACCGCCGTATACCCGCGCTGCGCCCGATAAAAGCGCAATACTTTTTTCGGCGCTTTTGCGGTCGGTCATATCCGCCGCATAGGTTTTATAGGAAACCAATGAAACCTCACCGGCGGCAGCCGTTACGGAATTAGTTGCCTGCTCTGCCGATACGGTTACAGCGAGCCGCGGCAGTGAAGACGCGGATATTAAAACAGCCGTCATAAGGCTTGCAAACCGTATAACCGATTTTTTATCCATTGAAATACCTACTCCTTTTTTAATAGGATTGAGAATACCCGAATACCTCGCATTCGGATATTCTCAATCCGGCAAGGCAAATTCGCCTTGCCGAACATAATTTAAGTTAATTTGTTTTACTGACCGTCTGCGGGGGTCTCCAGAACAAGAACATCGCCCTGCTTCTGGTAAAGGCGAACATATTCTACCGAATACTCTGCCGGAAGACTTCCCTCGTTATTTTCTATTGTATTGGTCTTTTCTTCGTTTGCCACCGGGCTGCTTGAGGAAATAAGCTGATTGTCAAAGAGAATATTGACTGTATCGTCAAAATCGCCCTTATAGCCCTTTCCTTTAAGTGCAGCCATAGTATGGGTTGCAAAGCATTCTCCGTCAATGTAGAATTTCATTTCATCAGCCGTCCAAAGGAAGCCGTAGGTGTGATATTCATTTGCCAAATTCTCAGCATTTTTGAACTTGTAATTACCAACCGCAGCCTGGCAATGGTCATTTTCATCCGACTTATTCGTTTCGTGTATTGTTATCCCATTTTTGTCGGTATAGCCGAACGGTTCTATAATATCCACTTCCATATTATAGCCGTCCTTGCCGGTTAAATCGGTCTGCTTTGCGTTGGGACTTCTCAGCCACAGCGACGGCCAGCAGCCCGCTTTATACGGAACCTTTGCCCTAACCTCAAGATAACCATACTTAAAGCTCATTCTGTTTTCGGTGGTTATTGAGTTTGTTGTTAAATATGTTTTGCCGTTATAGTTTGCGGTATCGGGGTTCTTATAGGCCGTCATTAAAAGTCTGCCGTTGCCTACTGATCTTACAGTACCCTCGTTAAAGTTGCCCACACCGTCATATGCGGTCATTCGCGGCTGATTGGTGCGCCATTTGGCATTATCAACCGTTCTGCCTTTAAATTCATCGTTCCACACAAGGCTGTAGCCCTCGGGTGCATACCCATTATCGGGGCTTACATATGCGGCTGTCTTTTTCTTTAGGTTTACAAGGTCAAGAATATTCTGTTCTCCGTCGGAGTTGATATCCCAAACAAGCGCCGTTTCAATTCCCAAAAGATGCTTTCTGAGTAAAATAAGGTCTTCGGAATTGCTCTTGTCGTCGCCGTTTATATCGCCCATACGCTGAGATACTATTTTCAGCCTCGGATAACCGTTTTGCGTGGGAGCAAACGCACCGTTTTCCCAATCAAAATCGGGCATTGTTTCAAGAGCCTTTTCGCCGATAAGATTTAAAAGATCAGCTTGAGCGCCGAAAGAGCAAGAGCCGAGCGAGTCTACCTTGTTGCCCCACTGATCTATAACAAGATTCGTGAATGTAAAGCAGTTCTCAATTCTGTAGGTGGCCGATCCGTACTTAACTCCGATACCGGAATATGATTTCCAGTCACCGCCACCATGTCTCAAATCAGCCAGTGAAGCACAGCCGATAAACGTATACTTGTCGGTCGGCACATTCTTTAAATATCCGATTATGCCGCCTATGCATGACGCGCTTGTATTTGTAGAGGCAACATAAACATTATCATCTACAAAGCAGTTTTTAAACGCAAGTTCATGACCGTTTCCGCCGAAAAGTGTTGCGGCAAATGTTCCTATAGAATCAGCTGAAGTGTTGAGATACGCATCGGAAACCACAATATTTTCAATCGTAACGTCGTTAAAGTACATTTCAATATACGGGAACAAACCTGCATATTTTTTGCCGTTGTAATAAAGCCCGTAAATTGCATAGCCATCACCGTTGAAGTTTCCGCCGAAGCGCTGATTTGAAGCTGTTTCATACCAACCGTTCGGGTTGTTTGTTCTCCAATCCGCGTCCTGAATATTGTTAAGATAAATATCCGCCGCAAGCTTGTAATATTTGCCGTAAGTAGAGCCTACCGCATCAATAACATCGTGCTTTATAAGGTAAGCAAGCTGTCTTGCGGTTTCTATTATATAAGGATCGGTCTCGGTACCGTTGCCGCCGGCATAGCCTGTGGCAACCTCGCCGTCCCAGATTTCGCCTTTTACCCCGTCAAGGTTTATATTCTTAAATACCGGGAAGCCGTCGGTCGTTTTCCAAACATTTTCCCAGTCGAGCTTAGGCATATTGGTTTCGGCAGCCGCACCCTTCATATTTTCGAGTGTGCAAACCTCTGTGTTATAATCCGTATCATCTATGGCAGAATAGCAGTTTTCCATATTAATCGTACCAGGATGCTTACCGAATTTGTCACTCGCAAAAGTATTTGTAACAGTAATCGTGCTTCTCCATGAATTTGCCAGTACAGCACCAACACCGCTTGATGGATTGCTCAAAGTTGCCAATACCGCACAATCAGATACGGTGTAGGTTCCCGTTCCCCAACCCATAAGTCCGCCTGCGGATTCATTTGAGCTCGTATCTCCGCTTATAACCGTAACATCCTCATGAATATAGCACTTTGAAATTGTTATATTTCCGCTTGCAAATCCGATAAGAGCCGCAATACCGTAGCTTGTTGATTCCAAATGGCTGTCGGCAATATGCAGATTTTTAACCGTTGCGCCGTTTGTAGTTGCCGGTATAAGACCGAGAAGTCTTTCATCACCCTTATAGTAAATTCCGCTTACGGTGTGACTGTCACCGTCAAGTGTGCCCTGAAATCCGATATTGCTGACATCAGTGCGGGTGTACCACGCTCTCGGATTGTTGTCCTTCCAGGCAGAATCAGAGGTGTCGTTAAGGTAAATATCTCCGGTGAGCTTATAGAATTTACCGGCGGTATCGTTTCCGTCATTCACCATTTTGGCAAGCTCGGAACCATTTGAAATCAAATAAGGCTCATCTAATGTTCCCTTACCGCCGGCATAGCTGTCGGCAATTGTGCCGTCCCACACACCGGACGCAGCCGCTGCGGGAACTGCTGCGGCTGTAATAACCGCCGATAGGAGCATTGCAAAAGTCAGGATAAATGCCAAGGTCTTTTTAAGTTTTGGAAATTCGCTGTTTTTCATTTTTATAACTCCTTTTCGTGAATTTATTTATACCGGATGTAAAATCGCGGTCAAATACTATTTTGCGAGGTAAAGTGTGCTCTTGCCGTCGTTTTTCTGATAAAGGCGTACCCAGTCCACATCATATTCAACCGGAAGATCCGCCGCATAGATCTCGCAGCCGTCATACGGCTTGAAGGAACTTGACTGCGTGAACAAATGGTTGTTCAGTATCAGGTGGAGCTGCGTGTTGAAGCCGTTCATGCCCGAAGCCCCATCATCGAAATTCTTTGTTATATCATAGGTGTAGTACTTCTTGCCGTCTATATACATTGACATCTCGGTGGGAGTCCACTCAAAGCCGTAAAGGTGATACTCATTGTTGAGGTCTGCGGAATCGAAGGTGTATTTTTCGTTTTCGTCGTTCCACATGGTGTGGTCGCCGTCACCGTACCATTTATGTACGTTCGGTGCAAGGGTATCGGTGCTTGAGAATACCTCGAAAATATCAATCTCTATTGAGTAATCGTCAATGGTGTATATGCGCTGCTTGCCGTCGGGTCCTAAAGAGCCGTAGCTTGAAGTCCAGAAGGAGGGCCACGCACCGCGGACGAACGGAACCCGCGCGCGCATTTCCATATAGCCGTATTTCCAGCTCATAGTATCGTAGGTTGTAACCGACCAGGGCGCCGCAAACTCTATTCCGGCACGCTTAGGATCCCAGTGCCTTAAAGCGAACATTTTCATTACGCCGTTTTCAACGCGGGTGGTATGGTCGGTGTTATCAAGCATAAGCTCTGCGGTTGCCGCCATTTTTGTAGCTCTGCTCCAAAGTTTTGTATCAAGCGCTGTTCCCTCGAACTCATCGCCCCATACATATGTATAGCCAAGCTTTGTCGCCGTGAAATCGGAGCTTACCGAGAATGTAAAGGCGCTGCCTTTTTTGTACTTTATGCGGGTATATGTCTGAACGGCTGCTTTTACGGTTGCGTCATGCCCGCCGCCGAATATGAGCTTTTTGCCTTGTACCCTTACGAAATACTCGCCGTCCTTTGCGGAATATTTATAGCGCTTTGTGCTGCCTATAATTATTTCCTTATCCTTTGCGGCGGTATCGTCCGTTACGATTTTAAGAGTGACCGAAGCGTTTTTGGCGAAATACTGCTTTATTGTCTCCGCCGTGCGCTCCGCGTTTTTATTACCTTTAGGGATAACTATTACATAGCCTTCCGGTCCGCTCCAGGAAACGGTTTTGTAATTTATAACCGAGCTTGAGCCATCGGATTTTCCGCTGCCCGAATCGGTCGGGATGGTGCGGTCGGTATGATACCCGTTATCCGAGTCGGAGCTTGTTATATCGTCCGACAGATTGCTGCGGCTGCCCGTACCGGAGGTATTATCCGAAGAAACATCCGAGCTTTGATCGGACGAATCCGAGGAATCCGAAGAAACGGAGTCTGTGCCCGAATTTTGCGAGGAATTTGGTTTTTTTGAGCCGGTATCTGTTTTTGTTTTTTCCTTACAGCCTGCAGAAGCGAAAAGCATGACCGCGCAAAGCAACAGTGCTGCAAACCTTTTTCTTGGATACATGGTATCCTGCCCCCTGACTTATGTTTTTTGGTTATGCGTTACATTTACCGAATGAAAAATCAAACGCCCTGTTCCCTATTACGCGTATATATGTATAGGTACAATAGTCAAAAAAGCTGATTAAACATCCGATTTTATTTGCAAATTTATTATAGCACATAATCATACGCCTTACAATGTGATAAATTGACGATTAGATGTGAAAAATTAAAATTCCTTGTTATTTATTTACAAATAAATGGAATAAATTAAATGTGCCTTACGCATTTTATACTATACAGGCACGTTATGTAAGATTTTCCACCTTGCATTTTACTCATAATTTGCTATAATTTAACTTAGATATTATATAAAAGGTGATGAAGTATGAACAATGAGCATATAAATTCATTTCCGTTTAATCCAACTGAGTTTCCTTTTAACATAGAAATTTCAGGAATTTCCAACTGTGACGAAGAATACACGGTTTACAGAGAGAAAAGCTACTGCTATATTTTGGAATATATTTATGAGGGCTCGGGCACGCTTATATGCAACGGGCGCGAGTACAAGGTCGGCAAGGGTGACGCATATCTGCTGCCCAAGGGCAGCAACCACCGCTATTATCCCGATAAAACGTGGGATAAAATATGGTTCAACATTGACGGAATACTTGTTTCAAATCTCATATTTGCCTATGGGCTTGAAAATACCATTGTTTTTAAAAACTTCAACCGCAAAAAGCTGTTTGAAGATTTATTTGAAATTACAAATTCAAAAAAATCAAATGCCGAAATAATGCTTCTCGCGTCAATTCAGTTTCACATTATAATTCAGGAAATGTACAATTCATTACAGAGAATTGCCACAAACAGTAATGTGAATAAAATTAAAAAAATGCTTGACGACAATATTTACGAAAAGGATATTTCACTCAAAGCAATAGCCGATAATCTTTGCATTTCACAGGCGCAGATAATAAATATTTTCAAGCGCACGTTTAATATGACGCCCTACCAGTATTTTTCAAAAAAGCGCATTGAAATTGCCGCCTCGCTGCTTCTCAATTCAGATACGCCTATAAAGGAAATAGCGGCGCTGCTGAACTATTCCGACCAGCCTTATTTTTCAAACGCGTTCAAAAAAATTATGGGAATATCACCCGAAAAATACCGTAAGATGAACGTCAACAGCGATATTACCAAATCTAATATTAACAATAAAATCCTTATGGAGCAAGCGGAAAATCTTCCCTTTGCGCTTAAGGTTGACAGACACTGAACTTAAACTCAGAAAGCGAGCTCCATTATTATGATTAAATTTTCCCCCGAGAATAAAACATTTTACCTTAACACAAAAAATTCAAGCTATATTATCAACATTCTGGATAACGGTCTGCTCTGCCATAAATATTACGGCGCTTCTGTCGCCGAGGATAATATGGAATACTACAATCTTTTTGCAAAGCACGAGTACACGCCCAATATGATTTTAAACGGCTATACGTTTTCAAAGGATAATCTGCCGCAGGAATATCCCGTATTCGGGCGAGGAGATTTTCGCAGCCCCGCGGTTTGTGTTGAGCGGCCCGACGGCAGGTGTGTAAACGACCTTATATATAAAAGCCATGAAATAACCGCAGGCGTGCCGAAAATTGAGGGACTGCCGTATTTCAATAAAAACACCGAGGGTACAGCAACCTTAAAAATTGTTCTTACCGACTGTGTTTCCGGCTTTGAAAGCGCCCTTTTCTATTCGGTTTTTGAAAATGAAGACGCAATTACAAGACACACCGTAATTACAAACACAACTGATAAAAGCTTAAAGCTCCGCTCGGCGGACAGTCTTTCGGTAGATTTTGAGGCTAAGGAATTTGACTTTTTAACGCTGCGCGGCGCCTGGGCAAGAGAGCGTCATATAAACCGACGCTCCCTCAGCTACGGCACCACATCTATTGAAAGTCGGCGGGGTTCATCCGGTCACCAGCATAATCCGTTTGCCGCGCTTATATCGCGCAATACAACCGAAGAAAGCGGCGAGGCTTACGGCTTTGCGCTTGTTTACAGCGGTAATTTCAGAATTTCAGCCGAGGTTGACCAATTTTCTTCAACCCGACTGCAAATGGGCATAAACCCGAACGGCTTTACATATGTTTTATCGCCCGGGGAAAGCTTTACTACCCCGCAGGCGGTTTCGGTATACAGTAATTCGGGGCTTTGCGGAATGTCGCACAGCTTTCACAATATGTGCAAAAATCACCTGGGAAGATCAGCCGAGAAAGCCGTAAAGCACCCCATAATTATTAACAGTTGGGAGGCTATGTATTTTGATATTACCGAAAAGCGCATAGAAAACCTTGTGCGCAGCTGCCGCGGTCTCGGAATTGATACATTTGTTTTGGATGACGGCTGGTTCGGCTGCAGAAAAAGCGATAATTCCTCGCTCGGGGATTGGTATATTGATAAAAACAAGTTCCCTAACGGGCTTAAAAATATCATAAGCATATGCAAAGAAAACGGAATGAGTTTCGGAATATGGTTTGAGCCTGAAATGATTTCGGAAAACAGCGAGCTTTACCGCCGCCACCCCGATTGGTGTATTCACACACCCGGCTGCGCCCCAATAGAAAGCCGCAGCCAGCTTGTGCTCGATATGGCGCGCAGCGAGGTTGTGGACTGCATTTACAACCAGCTTGCTGCCCTGCTTAATGAATATGATATAACCTATGTTAAATGGGATATGAACCGTAACATTACCGATAACGGCTCTGCCTCGCTTTCGGCGGACGCGCAGGGTGAGCACGCGCACAGATATATTTTAGGCGTTTACAGCCTTATGGACCGCCTTACAAAGGCTTTTCCCGATGTTCTTTTTGAAGGGTGCGCGGGCGGCGGCGGGCGGTTTGACTTCGGTATTCTTTACTATATGCCCCAAATTTGGACAAGTGATGATACCGACGCCGTGGAACGGCTGAAAATTCAATACGGCACCAGTATGGTCTACCCGGTATCGGCTATGACCGCCCATGTTTCCGCCTGCCCTAATCACCAAACGGGGCGAATTACACCTTTTAAAACAAGGGGCGATATTGCTCAAATTTGCAATTTCGGCTATGAGCTTGACGCAAGCAAGCTATCAAGCGACGAAACCGAACAAATAAAAGAGCAAATCAAGCTTCACAGAAAAATTGAGCCTATGATTTACAACGGGGATTTCTACCGCCTTATAAGCCCCTTTGAAAGTGATTGCTGCTGCTGGCAAATTGCGGCGCAGGATAAAAAGGCCTCGGCAGTTGTATTTGCCACGCAAAAGGCAACGCCCAACAGCGGCGGCTTTTATATAAAATTGCGCGGTCTTGACCCCGAAAGTATATACACCGTTTCGCCTATGAACATAAAGCTGCACGGCAAAACGCTTATGAATGCCGGGCTACCCATAACCAAGGAATATTTTGATTTTAACACCGCAATTTTTGAACTGACAGCCGAATAGATAAAAAGCAGCAGCCATAAACGGATAAAAACCGTTTATGGCTGCTGTTTTTTAATAAATTAAATATTTTCCGCTGTCATTATAGCGTCTTTTCCGGGGCCTACGTTAAATTTATAGGCTATGCTTCTGTTTACCGAAAACACATCTATGCAGGTTTCTCTTTCGGTCCCCTCGGTGCGGTCGGTCATAAGCACCCACGGCAAATTTTTATCTTCGCCCGACTCGCCGCAGCCGCCCCACGCGTTTTCACACCCGGTTGCTACCTGCCACAAATCAATATCCTTACTGTAATGCACCAGCTCGGCGTGTTGGTGCCCGAAATTATAAAGCAATATTTTACCGTTTTTAATATTGCCGAAATCCCTGTTTACACAAATTTTTCCGCCGTTTAAATCGGTATAATCAAATGAAATTGCACCGCGTTCTTTAAACGCCTTAAAAATCTTCCTCAAGTTTTCGCCGTTTTTACAGTTGCAGCTTGTGTCATTTTCAATTCCCATATGGGATATTATTATGTAATCCCAATCCTCCGGCGCGCACAGCGCCTGCCCGCACAGCCAGTCAAGCTGTTCATTGGTATACCAAAAGCGCGGAAGTCGGTTTACATTTTCCGTAACCGTGCCGTTTTCATCAAACGGTTTGCGCATATCCATAGTATCAAGCACTATCACACGGGTCTTTTTTCGGTTTAAGTCGTAATAAAAATATTTTGAAAATTCGTAGCTTTTATCGTGAACGCAATTTTTTGCAAAGGGGTAATTACCCAGTACCTTTTCTTTCCAATCCTTATCGCTTATAAGCCATTCAAGACGAATTTCGGGCACATCGGGATTTAAAATCTGAAAGCCGTTATCATCGTGATTTCCAAAGGCAATTATAACGGGCTTTGTGCAATTCCGCAGCGGGCTGAGCGTGCGGTTAATTGTATCAATTACCGCCTGTTTTCCCTTTATGCTGTATGAATTTATAATATCGCCGCCTATAGCCAGAAAATCAATATTATTGTTGTTTTCGGCGAAATTAACCGCTGCTTTAAGGTGACTTATTGTTTTTTCAATTCTGTTTTCAACCGCCGCTGCATCCTCAAATACCTTTAACTCGCCATTTGAATTTTTGCGAAGATATTCGTCAGCGTGAATATCGGCACAGAAAACATAATTAACGGCGTCGGAGCCTACGCGGTTTATCTGTCCGTTTATCTCGTCAAACCGCTCCCTTACGGTGTAATTCATACTTATTCTCCCTTGCAAATAAGATTATGTGTTTGCATTGCAATTATAGCATATATAAATTTTACGCGCAATGTAAATAATTACAGATATGCTGTGAAAAATTAAAGCCTTCCGCTTGTCAGGGCTTGCGCCGAAACAGCCGGAAGACTTTATATATATACTACCGTTAAATCTTTTTATCGCTTGTAAGCACGGTTTTGCCGCCCATATAAGGTCTTAAAGCCTCGGGAATCAAAACGCTGTAATGCTCGCCGTCAAAACGGAGATTGTTTTCAAGGAAAGCTATGAGCATACGCGGCGGGGCTACAACCGTGTTGTTAAGGGTGTGGGCAAGGTATTTTTTACCGTCCGCGCCCTTTACTCTTATGCCCAATCTTCTTGCCTGCGCGTCGCCGAGGTTAGAGCAGGAGCATACCTCAAAATACTTCTGCTGCTTGGGTGACCACGCCTCAACATCGTAAGACTTCACCTTTAAATCCGCAAGGTCGCCGGTGCAACATTCAAGGGTTCTTACGGGTATATCCATACTGCGGAAAAGCTCTACCGAGTAGCTCCACATTTTGTTGAACCAATCCATGCTTTCCTCGGGGCGGCAAATAACTATCATTTCCTGCTTTTCAAACTGGTGTATACGGTAAATGCCGCGCTCCTCAATGCCGTGCGCGCCCTTTTCCTTACGGAAGCAGGGTGAATAGCTTGTAAGGGTTAAGGGCAGCTTTTCCTCAGGGGTAATGCTGTCTATGAACTTGCCTATCATAGAATGCTCAGATGTACCTATAAGGTAAAGGTCCTCGCCCTCTATTTTATACATCATAGCGTCCATTTCTTCAAAGCTCATAACGCCGGTAACTACCTTACTTCTTATCATATAAGGCGGTATGCAGTAGGTAAAGCCCTTATTTATCATAAAATCGCGCGCATACGCCAGCACCGCCGAGTGCAGGCGCGCAATGTCGCCCATAAGGTAATAAAAGCCCTCGCCCGCAACCTTGCCGGCAGCGTCCTTATCAATGCCGTCAAAAAGCTGCATAATATCGGTATGGTACGGAATTTCAAAATCGGGGTGAGACTGCTCACCGAACTGCTTAACCTCCACATTTTCGCTGTCGTCCTTACCCACAGGCACGCTCGCGTCCACTATATTCGGTATTTTCATCTGTATTTCGGTAACCTTTTTTTGCAGCTCGTCCTCTTTTTCTTCAAGGGCTTTAAGCTCCTCTGCCTGCTCGTTTACAAGGCGCTTCATTTCTTCCGCCTCGTCACGCTTGCCCTGCGCCATTAAAGCGCCTATCTGCTTGCTTACCTTGTTGCGGTTGGCGCGCAGGTCGTTAGCGCGGTTGTTGGCAGCGCATTTTTCGCCGTAAAGCGAAATAATTTCGTCAACAAGCGGCAGCTTTTTATCTTCAAACTTCTTTTTAATGTTTTCTTTAACAATATCCGGATTTTCGCAAATAAATTTAATATCCAGCATTTTTATTCCTCCGTCAGACCATAATCTTTTTTTAGTATAACACAACTGCCTTTTTCTGTCAAATTTTTTAAGCGAAAGTTTTTCAGAAAAAAAGATTTTTATTTTTTAAAAAAACTCTTGCAAAACAAAATAATATATGGTAATATAGTGTTAATCGTTCTTTGGGGCATTAGCTCAGCTGGGAGAGCGCTACACTGGCAGTGTAGAGGTCAGCGGTTCGATCCCGCTATGCTCCACCAAACAGGTATTGGACGAACACCTTATTTTTCAAAGGATATTTTGTAACAAGGGTGGAAATCTGATACAAAAGCAAACGCTGCCGCAGGTGATCCTACGGCAGCGTTTTTGTCTAAACGCACATTTTTATTTTATCCTCCTTTGCGGTACAATGTTCATTGCAAGGAGGAATTTTTTATGGAAAAGTACATTACAGATGAACGCACAGGACTGGAATATGAGTTGGTCGGTGATTATTACCTTATCGCCGGAGATGATGAGCCAGAGGAAAGACAGACGCCAATCGGGATATGGGGAAAACGACACCACGAGTTTATCCGCCGTAACAAACGAATTATTTTGTCAAGCTTGCAAATCAGCGGCAAGTTAAATGGTTATCTCACTGTTATCGACCGACAGGCGGAGGAAATGTTTGAACGCCTGGTAAAACAGATGGCTGCAGCGGAGGGCGTTATCGAGCAGTTGAAAGCCGCCGACCAAATAGCTTGGACTGGCAAAATGAACAGCATACGAAATCGAGCTATTGAGATCGTAAACAGTGAAATTATTTTTATATGAGAGTAGAGGGTATGCAGTATTGAGCCGCATACCCTCTACCCTTATGTGGGAAAATATGATGTTTAATGCACTATCGGATTCTTTTTTTCTTAATAACCATAAATGCTATTCCGCCGCCTATAAGCACTACGGCGAAAGCCGCTATTATTGTGTAAAGCGTGGTGTTGCTTTTTTTGGGCTTTTCAATCACCGCGTCGTTTTCGGTGCCGGCTGCGCTTTCGCCCAATTTGCATATCGCGTAATCACCGAGGGCGGTAAGCTTTGCGGAAAGCGTTTTGCCGTCCTCCGAAATTTCACAGTCAACTTTTTCGCTCGTGCCGTCTGTCTTTATTAAATAAAGCGCAATATCCTTGCCGTAGCCGTCGGGAA
>OOIG01000331.1_pt1 | contig 41358 bp, 27 predicted proteins | sample 1692091 | NCBI WGS metagenome assembly OOIG01 (sample SAMN06348188, study PRJEB24527) | human gut metagenome | biome: human gut; feature: ankylosing spondylitis patient; material: feces | host: Homo sapiens | place: China | collected 2015-10 | reverse complement strand
AACAAAACTCATAACCCTAAATCTCGCTTGAAATTTAGGGTTATTCGACAGACTGGTTTATGTTATTATCTTATCGGACGCTACGGTTACGGTTGAGAAAAGATACGGTTATAACTATGAAAAGGTAAAGCTTCTCAGGGAAAAATTACATAATGCTGTTGATAAAGATATTCGGGGTACTTAACAAGAATAATTCATAAGATGAAAAAATGAATTTTAACAACAGAACGTATATGCTTTAAAAACCGAAGATTGCACAAAGCTTAGATTTAAGCCGGTTAATATCCGTATTTTCGGTTTTGCACGGTGAAGAAGCCGACAAGGCAATAATCACGGCAGGAAAGATAAGTAAGCTTAGGGAGATGCCAATTTAAAAATGGGCTTATCAACGGTGAAATTCCGAAAAGCACTAAAATCGTACTTTTTTATAACGTTAGGTTCAATTCTAATGTCAGTAGGGATCTATTTTTTCAAATTCCCCAATAATTTTTCAACAGGCGGAGTCAGCGCTTTGGCTTTAATACTGTCCTCGTTAGTGCCGCAGGTTACTCCAAGTGAATATATGCTTGTGACAAATATTATTCTGCTTTTTGCAGGGGTGGCAGTATTCGGGAAAAAATTCGCTTTCAAAACAATTTATTGCAGTATGATCCTATCGCTGTTTACATTGCTGTTTGAAAAAATCATACCGCTGACACATACTGTAACGAGCGAAAAAATGCTCGAACTGATTTTTGCAATCGGATTAACGGCAGTGGGCAGCGCAATGATATTCAATGAATATGCAAGCTCAGGCGGCACTGATATAATTGCAATGATTTTAAAAAAATATACGAATTTAAATATCGGTAAGGCTTTGTTATGTGCGGATTTTGTTTTAGCAGGCGCAAGCATATTTGTTTTTAACATTGAAACCGGATTATTTTCACTTTTAGGGCTTTTACTCAAAGCGTTTGTTGTGGACGCGGTGATTGACAGTATCAATTTAAGTAAGTGCTTTATTATAGTGACAAGTAAAAACAAAGAAGTATGTGAGTTTATAAACACTGTTCTAAACAGAGGCGCAACAATTTCAGATTGCAAGGGTTCGTTTACGGACGATAGCAAGACGATGATCGTTACGGTTTTAAAGCGCAATCAGGCAAAGCTTTTAAAACAGTACATAAAAGAAATAGACAGGCATGCTTTTACTTTAATACTTAATTCAAGCGACGTTTTGGGCAAGGGGTTCAGGAACGTTTTGTGAAATTAAAATTGAAATATAAGCGAGAGATGAAAATGAACTTTAACGACAGGGAAAAAATAATTGCATTAACGCCTTTATGGAAGGGTGAAAGACTGCCCGACGGCAGACCAAAGGTAGGGGATAAATACCTTGACGCGCTTTACGGAATGACATTGGAAGAAGTATGGAAGCCGATTTTCGTATTGGGCTACGAGCACCAGTTTGTAGGCGGCGGAGAAAACCCGCTTAACACCCTGCACGACGACGGCAGAAAGCTAGTAGGCAGAGCCGTTACCTGTACCTACTGCCCAACGCGTCCCGATTTACACGATGTGCAGTTTGCCAGAGGTGCTGAGGACGGCTTGCAGGGAAACTATAACCAGTGGGTAATAGATCACCTTTATGAACGCGATGTTGTAGTTTGCGATATGTATGATAAAATATACAAGGGCACGTTTTTGGGCGGCAACCTTACAACCGCGCTGCATAACCGCACCAAAACGGGCGGCGCGGTAATATGGGGCGGCATAAGGGATGTTGAGCAGATGAAAAAAGTGCCCGACGTTCAGGTTTATTACAGGGGAATTGACCCCACGCCAATACGCGAATTTGTTATGAAGGACTGGAACGATATAACCAATTTCGGCGGTGCGGTATGTCTGCCGGGTGATATTGTGTTCGGTGCGGGCGGCGGCGTGCTGTTTATACCCGCCCACCTTGTGGCGGACGTTGTTGAGGGAGCGGCTAAGACCCACGTTAAGGATGATTTCGGCTTTGAAATGATTTGTCAGGGCAAATTCACAACCGCCCAGATAGATAAAAACACCTGGACGGAGGAAATGCTTGATATGCTGCTCGACTGGATAAAGACCGACCCGCGCGGCGAGGAATACCGTGACCTTGACTGGTCAAAGGAGTACGATTTGGCTCGCAACGGCGACCCGAACGATACTCAAACAGCACTGTAAACAGAGGTGAACGGTAATGTCAAACGGAAAGCGTGCGCTTGTAACGGGCTCGTCCCGCGGCATAGGCAGAGCAATAGCAATAAGGCTTGCAAGGGACGGCTATGAGGTGATAGTCCACTGCGCGGGAAACACCGAAAAAGCAGAGGAAACAAAGCGGATAATCGAAGAAAGCGGCGGCAAAGCCGAGGTTATTAAGGCTAACCTTTGCGACACGGCGGAAACCGCGCGTTTAGCCGAAAAAATAGGAGATATAGACGTGCTTGTGCTTAACGCCTCACTCCAGTACAGAAATCACTGGGAGGAAATACCGCTCAGTGAGGTTTATGAACAGTTAAACTGCAATTTTGTGTCATCCTTAATGCTTATACAGGCGGCAGTGCCTAATATGAAGAAAAAGGGTTGGGGCAGAATTGTAACCGTGGGGTCTGTGCAGGAGGCAAAGCCTCATCCCGATATGCTTATATACTCCGCAAGCAAGGCGGCGCAGACCAATATGGTAAAATCGCTGTCGCTTCAATTGGCGCCGTTCGGTATAACGGTAAATAATATGGCGCCGGGCGTTATTTATACCGACCGCAATGTTGAGGCGCTCTCCGACCCCGAATACGCGAAAAAGGTTACTGCCTCAATTCCTGTCGGTTTTTACGGAACACCCGATGACTGCGCGGGCACGGTAAGCCTTTTATGCTCGGATGAGGGACGGTATATAACGGGGCAGAGCATTTATGTTGACGGGGGAAAAAGCGTGCAATGAAAATACGGTTTTTGGGGCAAAGCGGATATGTTTTAAAAAGCGGCAATACCGAAATTATAACATACCCAATCATTACGATATGTTTCTGTCCAACTCCGAAGATCCGCTTTTGTTTTCAAAAAATATTAAGGGGGCTTGTTATGGAGTTTAAAAAAGAGTATCTGTTTTTATAACATTTGTGATGTCAAAAGCTTAAAATACCGTTTGTAACCGTTTTGTTTGAAAATCACAAAGTATAGCTGATAAAAAGCGTCGATCAGAGCCGTTATAATGTATCAGTCTTCAAAAAAGGTGCATTTATTCGGTGCAATATTACTAAAATATATGCACTCTTATTTTCAAATAATGTGTTATAATTATTAAGTAGTTCCTGTAACAATCCAATCTTTAAGGCTTATAAAAGTTAGGAGTATGATTATGAATAAGAAAATTATCAGATTATTGTCGCTTATACTTGCGGTATTCCTGTGCTTATCCGCAGTCGGCTGCGACAAAGGCAAAGAAGCTGACAATACAGCCTCCGACAACGGCGGGGAGCTTGATATGGCAGATCTCGACGATATTGACATTTCCCTTGACGGTACGGTTTCCGACGACGGAACATCAGGCGGCTCCGGCGGCAGCAAAAATCCGGTGAAAGAAATTAACGCAAAGGACAGACTTTCGGTATTTGGTAACATACCTAAAAAGCTGAGGGGAACAAGCGTCACCTTCGCGCATTGGGGCGATGAAGGCGGCGAGGAATATGTTAAGGTTGCAAAGGAATTCACAAAGCTTACCGGCATTAACGTTAAGTGGGAGCTTTACAACGAACGTAAATACGCCGCAGACATTGCAATTAAGATTGCTTCCAATAAGGGACCTGACATTATAGTGCTCTGCGATTCGATTCCTCAAATATTTAAGGTTGCTCAGCCTCTTACCTCAATATTTGATATAAATGACGGCTTCTGGGATCCCAGAGTAACCAAGGCGACCTCCTTTAACGGCAAGGCTTATTTCGTAAATTCCTATTATTCGCCTTATGCGCCTACAACTCCGATTGTAGTTTACAACAAAAAGATATTCAACGATAACGGACTTACGTCACCTGTTGATTATATAAATCAGAATAACTGGACATGGGAGACCTTTAAGCAATGTATGCTTGACGCTAAAAAGCTTGGCTTCTACGGCGGCGTTTTGGATCCGAGAGATATGGCGCTTACTATGGGACCTGTATTTATGACCTATAATTCTTCAACGAGCCGTGTTGAAAGAGTGAAAAACAACGACGCTATCCTTAAATCCATGAAATTCTTTGCAGAATGCAAAGCAGAGGGTCTTGTAGGCAACTACTATATAGCACAGTGGCCGGCAGGCAATATTGCAATGCTTACAACCGACCACTATGCGCTTAAACGAAACGGTTACTTAAAGAATATGAAAGCAAGCGATTACGGCGCAGTAAAAATGCCTACCTCATACGGCGGTGTACCCTGTAACTATTCAGGCTCCTCTTGCCGTGCATACGGTATTGCACAGAAGGCAAAGAATGTTGAGGGAGCATATTACTTCCTGCGTTACTTCCTTGATGTTGATAACTGCAACAATGCAACAAATATCTTCGGAAACAAAGAAATGCAGAAGTTCTATACACAGGAAGTTTTAGCGAATTACAAAAATCAAAATTATAATATGAGTATTTTAAAGGGTCCGCTTTTACTCGTAAATCATGAATGGCCGCACACTGACAGCTTTAAGGAGCTGTACAGCTCTTCCTCTGAGCAAATGGCGGTTGCACTTTCAAAGGTTGATAACGTATTTGACGGCGCGGTTACAGAGTCGAATAAGGTGCTTGACGGCTTAAAATAAATTATTGTTCAATCTGATTTGGGGCAAAGCCTTAGAAGCTGCGTTTCTTAATAGCTTTGCCCTATTCGGTTTAATTTCGCTTACGGTTTTCTTTCCTTTGCGGAATATTCGAAAGACGACTGTTTTGTGTTTATTTGAAAAACTGATAATTATAACAAAACTCTCTATTATACAAAGGAGGAAAGTGGTTTGAAAAGACTATTATCAGCATTATCAGCAAGTGTGTTACTTGTAACAGCGATTATTTCAACCCCGTTTGCTGCGGCTGTAAATAACAACCCTACCGCAGCCGACAGAGTAATCGATCTGTCAAAATCGCAGTTACTGATTACCAGTGACAACACTGCTATGACATACGATACCGAGGGCGGAATATTAAAGCTTTCTGCACAACAGTGGTATTGGGATAATAAACCCATACGTGCGGTCGGCAGTAAATCAACTTGGTGTAAAGAGATAGGCTTAAAGTATACAAATGGCGCTTGGGTACAGCTTGAGAGCGGCAAGAGGTATGCGGTAACGTTGAATTACAGGATCGTTAATAATAATGGGAACAGCCAAGACGCACGTAATCTGCCGCAGATTGCCATCGGTTATGACGGTAACGGATCACCAACCTCTAAGGGTGCGTTTTATGTAGCTGCCGTAAAAAATCATACAAAGACCGACGCAGGAAGCAGCTATTACCTCACTGGTGAAATAACGGGAAACGGCAAGCCGCTCAGAATAGGCTTTTCCGGCGTTGTGAATTTTGAAATCAGTTCGATTTTATTACATACGGTTGACGCCGCCGCAGAAAATCAGGTTACCGTTGTATACTGTGACGACGGCGAATATAAAGCCGAGTTTGCAGAAGAGGGAGGAGCCTTAAAAACTCCCGTTAAGGACGGTATGGAATTCGTCGGTTGGTATTCTTCTCCCGATTTCAGCGGAGAAAGGGTTACAACAGCCGCCGCAGGCGCCGTACTTTACGCTAAATGGGCGGGCACCGGCGATGATTTATTTATTAAAATACATGACGGCATAACCGACTCCCCAAAGCTTGTTAAATACAAGAAGGGTCAAGAATTGGATGAACCTTCAAGAACAGGCTTTAGGTTCCTTGGCTGGTATAAATACAGCGGGTTCCTCGGCAGACCTATAACAAAGGCCGCAGAAGGAATTGAGGATTTGTACGCCAAATGGGAGGAAATCGATCCAAAGCTTGACACAGACGTTGATTTAACTAAAAATTCGAAAATCATAACAACAGAAACGAGTACCGATTCTAAATTAACTCTTAAGGGCGCTAAAGCAGTATTTGATATTTATGCCTATTCGAGAAAATTGAGCGATTCCGTTCCGACAGAGGTCACATGGTTCCCCGGCTATAATTTTAAAGACAGTAATAATAATTGGATCAAGCTTGAACAGGGTCAGACCTATATGTTTGAAACGGTATATAGGGTAGACAAGGTTGCCGCGGGCGACAATGTGGGTATACAAATAGGCTACGGCGTAGATTATCAGTTAGGTACAAACCGTACATACGTAAAGAGTTTTGAAAAACGAACAAAGAGCGACGAGGGAAAGACCTTCGCTTATAAGGCGACCTATACTGTTGACAGTAACGTATATACAAAGCTTTTGTTCTCAGGTCAGGGCACGGTCACGGTATTAAGTATTAAGATCAAGAAGATACCGGAGATATTAGTTGATACAGAGTTCGGAACACAGACCTATGAGGCTTATGAATTAGGCTCTAAAAGCGGAGTTTCAGGCGATAAAAACGGTACAAACGTAACCAATGAAAAAAATCATACGGCAGGCTCTGCGAGCAATAAGTCGTTGAAGCTTCCTATCAATACGGGACTTTCAAGACTTACTGCCAATACTGTTATTTCTCTTAACGGCGCTCCGCTTACCGTAAGGGAGGGCAATGCATACTCAGTCAGCTTTTATCTTTACTCACCTAAAGATATGAACGATTTAGTTTACAGTGTTAACAGCGTCGGAGATACCTTGCAGGGTAATTATCTTAAATTCTTCAATCAGGAAGCAAGGGGCAAGGTTTCGTTAAAGGCTAATGAATGGACAAAAGTAACTGCATATATACCGAAGCTTACCGGCTGTGCAGCGTCGAACGATATGTTATCCATCGCCGTTTCTTCTTATGATTATGACGGCAGCTTCGTTTATCTTGATGATGTAAGCGTTAAACAGTATGTAGATTCTGAGGTTCTGGTTTACAATTCAAACGGCGGTTCTGCGGTTAAGCCTCAGCGTGCATTTGCAGGCGAGCGTTTAGGCAATCTTGCCGAGCCTGCAAGAAGCGGATTTATGTTCGACGGCTGGTATTACGATGAGGCATTAACAAATGCAGCTAATTCTTTTGATATATTCCCTGTCGATACTACAGATTTAGTTGTTTATGCAAAGTGGACGGCAATGCCTACCGAGGCTAAGGATTTTGACGCAGGAACCTTTGATGAAGAAATTTATGAGGGTGCGGCTCCTTATAGCAACACTTTAAGCGATTTGGACGGCGTTGTTTACGGCGAAGATTACAAGCGTATAGGTAAGAATGCCGCTTGGGTTAAGTTTGCCGGAATTTACGGTAACGGTACTGTTGAAGAAGACGGCGCACTGCTGCTTACAAACGAACAATTCAACAATGTAAGCGATAGCACCGGCAGAACCGCAGCAGCCCTTATGAATAAGGACGGTACGCCGTTTACGGTAGTAAAGGGTCAGCGTTATACTATTGAGTACGATTATGTATCTGCCGGAAACTACGGTCTTGCATATTTACAGCCGATTATTTTTGAGGGCAGTATTTACGGCGGTTTCGGTAACACAACAGGTCAAGGATTAGACAAGGTATCCGTTCAGGCGGCCGATTCCGATTATCAGACATATAAGCAGTCCTTTGTTGCGGAAAGAACGGGTATAGTTTACTTTACTCTTACTGCCCGTGCCGACGGTAAGAATGTTGAAACGCACGTTTACGAGAAGGTTTATCTTGATAACGTTAAGATAAAATTAAATTCAAACGTACATAAAGTCACCTTTTATGCAGGAAACAGCGTTTATGCAGTAAGATACGGAATTACGGGCGAAGAGGTTGTTGTTGCGAATGCGCTTAATTCCGATACTCCGGGCGTAACCTTCGACGGCTTCTATACCGATAAGGAATTCAAAACCCGTTTTAACGATAAATTCGCCGACAGGGATATAAAGGTATACATTAAATATAAGACCTTAAATTATGAAACTCCTTCCGATTTCAAGAATCCGATCAAATTGGATTTCGAAGAAACCGATATATTAAAGGACTTCTACCGTCAGTCTAAGTATATGACGTCTTGGTCAAGAGAAACTCAAAACGAATGGTTGTTTATAACTGGCGATTCTAAAAAATCGCTGAACGGCAGTAACTGTATAAAGCTTAACGGATTTAACACCTATTGGAACGAAGCAAAATTTGTTCTTTACGATATCAATAATCCCGACGGCGTTATGCTTCTCGATAAGGGCGCTAAATACCGTGTTAAAATTATGGTAAGATGCGAGGACAGCTATGAATCTCCGGGAGACCTTACGGTTTGCCTTGAAAACCCGAAAAAGAGATACCTGCTTGAAGAAAATCCGAGCGCTGCGCTTGTTTATGATGAAAACGGCGACAGCGGCAATTATATGATGTTCACTGCGGATATTGAAGTTCCCGAATCATTAAGTTATTTGCCGATGCTTGCAATCAGAAAGAATGCAAACGCTTTACAGAGCCTCTTTATTGATACTGTTTCGGTTGAAAAGCTCAGAGACTGCACTGTAACCTATGAGACAAACGGCGGTTCTTCTGTTGAAAAGGCAACCGTTCAAATTCACGAAAAGGTTTTCGATCCGGGCGAACCCTACAAAGAGGGCTATGAATTCTTAGGTTGGTTTACAAACAGTAAATTCACCGGAAACAGGTGGAATTTCGATAAGGATACAGTTGAAAGCGATATGACGCTTTACGCTAATTGGAAGCGGGAAACGGTAAAAGTAATCACAGAAGAAACCGATAAAGAGGATGAAGATGAAAAGGTCAGCAACGGTAAGGCACCGTTAATTTTGGATCCCGACGACGTTAAGAAATCGGCTGACAACAATCAGAAAGCCGACAGCCTGTCAGATGAAGCAATGCCGATTTGGGCAATAGCGTTGATAATTGCCGGCGGAGCTTTGCTGCTTAGCGGATTGGCAGTATTGCTGATAATTATTGTTAAAAAGAAAAAAGGAAAGCAGGTAACTAAAGCATGAAAAACAAAATAACAGCTATTTTGTTAATATCAGTATTAACATTTTCCTGTCTTTCCGGCTGCAAAGGTCGGGCAAATACCGCTAAAGTGCCGAAAACAGGAAATGAAGAAATCAAGCCGCAGCTTGTGGTCGCAGCTAATCCGAGCTTGGTTTTAGACGGTCGTAACAGCGTTATAGCCTTTAACGACGTTAAAAATGCCATGGCGGCCGACCGAAAGGCCGCAACCCTTACTACGCTTTATGATGAAACCGATTGGGCTATGGTTTATAAGACCGGTGAGGATTGGAAAAAGCACGGAATCTACGGTATAGAAAAATGGCATAACGGCGCTCATATTTCCTCCGATAAATTAGGCTCATACAGCTTTTCCGATGACGGGACAATTTCCCTAATGCCTTACACAACAGCCGCCGCAAGACTCGGTGCTTATGAAGGCGGCACACCCTCTGAGGCGGGTCTGTTAGTTTCCGTTTCCGGCAACGAGCAAAACGCTCTTTGCTATCAAATTAAGGAAGACGGCTATTTGGCAATTCCGGCGGGTAAGCTTACGGCTATTGACAGCGTAGGCGAAATTAAAACCGGATTTTTGGCTGAAGACAATGACAGCAGAAGCGCGGCGGTAGAATTTATTGTTAATACCAGAGTTGTTTGGTCAGGTGAATTTGTAAACTCTACCGCCGGTGACGGTACAGCTGTAACCGAGCTTAGCTATCCGGATATCGACGGTATTGAGGTGAATACAGGAGATAAATTCTTTTTGAGCTTTAAGCTTGACGCCAAGGCTAATAAGCCGGAAGATATAAAGCCGACAAACCCTGCAGAATCGAGCGGCAAAAAGGATAATGATGCTGCCGCGCCGACAGAACAGGTTACAGATATTCCTATTATGGACGGTTATGATTCGCACTTTAAGATAGTTCGTTCAGACAGCGCCGATATTAAGGAGCAGCAAATAGTTGCAAAGTTGCGTTCGGCAATGGTAAGCGTTTTAGAGGCAGATGTTATTACCGTTACCGATGAAATGGGAGCTGCTGCTAACGAGCTTCTTATCGGCAGAACAAACAGACCGGAATCGGTTAAGGCTTATGACGAGATTACCTCTTACAGAGCCAACAACGGCTCCGACTTCATAATCCGTATGGATTCGGGCAAGCTTGTAATTGCGGCTAATACCGATTATTCATTACAGCGTGCTGTCAATTACTTTTTGGAAAAATACTGTAATTCCGATAAAGCCAAATTACCTTCAAATCTTAATTACTGCTACAGACCGGAGCTTAAAAATATCACAATCGGCGATAGGAGCATAGCTTCCTTTACAATAAGAACGGAGAAATATCCCTCTGTTATGGCAGTAAAGGCGGCAGAAAACTTAGCTCAGTATGTTATTGAGAAAACCGGCTATAAGCTGAAAATCGAAAAGGACACCGCAGAAACTGCAAATGAGATTTTAGTGGGTATGACGACGCGTTCCGGAATTTCCGCAGAAACCTTTAAGAGCAAATCTTTAGATTTAGTTAAGGGGCTAAGCCGAAAAACACTCGGTAATGACGATTACAGTATCTTTATTAAATCGGGTAAGCTTTTCTTGGAAGCAGGCAGCGACTATGCCGCGAACTTTGCGGTTACACAGCTTATAGCAAAGCTTAAGGAAAGCGGCACACTGGCTTCTGATTTTACCCTTTCGGGTAATTACAAAAAGAAGGATTACGCCCTTACCGACGCTTATGCTTACACCTGGGGCGATGAATTTAACGGAAGCTCGCTTAACCGCAAAAATTGGGTGCTGAACAGTAAGTTTAAAATAAGGGTAGGTCCTTATTATTCAGGTAACGACGCTTATTATCTCAGCTCAAAAAAGTCTTTGGATAATAATGACCCGAATGATGATTTCGGCGGACCGTGGATTAATGCCGGAAACGGATTTATGCAGGAAGGCTACTTAAAAAATACCATTGGCAATTCAACGGTTGAAAATAATATGCTGGTTCAAACCGTATATAAAACAAGCGAAGGCTATAACGAAAATGTTATCTGCACCGACGGCAGAATGGAATTCAGGTACGGTATACTTGAAGCTCGTATAATGCAGTCCTCAGCAAACGGAAGCATAAGCGCCTTTTGGACCAGAACAAGAGACGGAGCTAAAGTCGTTAACGAAATTGATATCAGCGAAACCTTCGGCGAGGATAAAATTAAGCCTAACCTTCATACATGGGGTTCGGCGCATACAGATCACGGCAGTATGATAAGCGTAAGAAATATAAAATATCCTCAAAACGGAGAGCATTTCTATGATACGTTCCATCATTTAGCTGTTGAGTGGACTCCCGATTTCATAAATATGTATCTTGACGGCGAGCTTTATCTTTCGCAGGATATAACCTCGGATACATGGGCGGCCTTCAAGGAAACTACCTATGTTGTATTTAGCTGTACTGTGCCTTCGGGGGATTACGCTTACGGAAATAATCCCGGCAGTATAATCACCAATCAGGGAGTTAACCAATATGCTGCCGCAAGGCTGTTTGACAGAAACGGCGACGGCAGGATCGATATAAACGATTTTTGCGAAAAGCAGTATGTTGACTATTTGAGACTTTATCAGATAAATTCGCGTAAATATTCACTTAGCGCAAAATAGATTAAAACTTTATGAGGTATAACGGATGAACAATTTAAAAAAAATCACGGCATTTATATTATCCTTGACTTTGATTTTAATACCGCTTAATGCCGAAAAAATGAATAATGTAAAGGCAGAAAGCTCATCCGTTATACCCGACGGCGAATATTCAGCCTATAAAGCCGGCTTGAATTATCCAAATTCAACCGAAGAGCTGGTTTTGGCTGACGGAGATTATCTGACCGCAGATAAACAAAACGGCGCAGAGTGGAGCTTTGATACAAAATCTGATTCTAAATATAACATAAAGCTTGTTTTTGCTCCTACGGACGAGAATACAAACATTTATAAATATTCGCTTTTTATTGATAATTCGCTCCCCTTTAAAAGCTGCGAGGAATTAAAGCTTCGCACATATTGGGAGGATGACGGAGGAATAAGGACACTCACGAACGGGGATCAGGTAAATCCGCTTCAAAAATGCATTACCGATTTTACGGAGCAGACGGTTTTCGACCCTGACGGCATAGAAAATTCACCCTATGAATTTATGCTGAGCGCCGGTAAGCACACAATTAAAATCGTATCGCTCGGCAAGGCCTTTAAAATTCAAAGAATCATACTTTCCCCCGTAGAGGAAATTAAGAAATACAGCGAAGTATCGCAGGAATACAAAAATTATAAAAATTATGACGGCAAGCAAATTGTAATTGAAGCCGAGAATGCGCTTTATAAGAACGAATATTCACTAACCTCTAAGAGCGACAATTCTACAGCGGGAATTTCGCCGTCAAGTCCTACCAATTCGCTTATAAATTATATAGGCGGAACAAATTGGAAGGAGCAGGGCACCGAAATCGTTTGGAATTTAGATGTAAAGAAGGACGGACTTTATAAAGTAGGCTTTGCCTTTAAGCAAAGCTATGTTACAGACGGCTTGGTTTACAGAAATCTTAAAATCGACGGTAAAACTCCGTTTTATGAGGCGGGGGATATACCCTTTGCCTATTCTTCAAAATGGCAGTTTAAAGAATTTAAAGACGAAGAAGGCAACGATTATTTAATTTATTTGACCGCGGGCAGCCATAAGCTTTCGCTTTCCGTCACTCTTTCAGATACAGCCGAGGTCTTTAAAAGACTGAAAGAGGTTGTATCTGCCTTGGGCGATCTTTACCTCGATATTGTAATGATTACAGGCGAGGATCCGGATACTAACCGTGACTATGAGCTTCATAAGCAGATCCCCGAATTCGAGGAAACCTTGACCGACAGCCTTAAAAAGCTGAATGCTTTATCAAAGGATCTAAACGGGAATTTAAAGGTTAACGGCGAGCTTAACGGCGCGGTTAAAAATATGTCAAGGGTTATACAGAATATGCTTGACAATGTTTATGACGCACATTTGCAGGTTAAAAATTATTACACCGCGCAGCAGACTTTAAGCACCTGGCTGTATGATATTAAGAATATGTCCTTGGCGTTAGATCAGATTATTTTAGCTTCTCCCCAAAAAGAGTTTGATACGCCGAAGGCGAGCTTTTTAGAAAGACTTAAATTTTTTATTATAAGATACAGCGAATCCTACAGTAAAAATTCGTCAACGGTAACGAGCAGTAAGGATAAAAGCTTAGATAACATTAAAATTTGGGTCAACTGGGGAAGAGATCAGGTTAAGGTTTTAAATTCACTTATACAGGATAGCTTCACTCCGAAGTACGGGATCAACGTTACGGTTGAACAGGTAAACGCAACTCTTGTTCAGGGCGTTATTTCCGGTAATTCACCCGATCTGTACCTGCATATGGCAAGAACAGAGCCTGTAAACCTTGCTATGCGCGGCGTGCTTTATAATTTAAGAAATTTTGACGATTATGAAAAGGTTTTGGAGGAAAATTTCCAAAAAGGCTCAGATACACCTTATCTTTATAAGGACGGCACCTATGCCCTTCCGGATACGCAAAACTTTTTTGTAATGTTTTACAGAACGGATATTTTCGATAAATTAGGTCTTAACCCGCCGAAAACCTGGGAGGATTTCTTATCTGTAACCGGAATTTTACAGCGTAACAAAATGAACGCATATTTGCCGTATACAAAGCTTGGTGCGGCGGGTACCGTAAATATAGGAACCGGCGGACTTACAATTTTCCCCACTATGCTTATTCAGCGCGGAGAAAGTCTCTACAACAAGGAGTTTAACGCCACGAATTTGGCAAGTCCGATTTCGGTTGAGGCGTTCAAATTCTGGACAGAGTTCTATACGGATTACAGTCTTGATCAGGACGCAAACTTCTTTCAAAAATTCCGTGTAGGAACAATACCCATGGGAATTGCAAGCTATACGCAATGCCTGACCTTCAGCGCCGGCGCACCTGAAATTTCGGGTAAATGGAGCATTGCCGAAATACCCGGTATAGCAGAAGAGGACGGCAGTATCAATAATATCTGTTCGGGAGCGGGCACGGGCGCCTCGATAATGAAATCAAGCAAAAATAAGGACGCGGCTTGGAATTTCCTCAAGTGGTGGACGTCAAGCGAAACTCAGTATCGATATTCCTCTGATGTTGAAGCAATTTTAGGGGAAACCGGCAGAGTGGGCACCGCAAATAAAAACGCGCTTCCGCGACTTGTTTGGGAGGATAACGAGATAGAAGTAATTACCTCTCAGTGGAGCAAGCTTCGCGAGATTCCCGAAGTACCCGGAAGCTATTATGTTTCCCGTTCGATAGACCAAGCCTTTTGGGCGACTAAAAACGGTAAAAAATCCGCAAAAGAGTCGATTGTTCATTGGTCGGAAGAATGTAACAATGAAATCACACGTAAGATTAAAGAATACGCAAATAAGGAGCAGTAGAATATGAAAAACAATAGTAAATTTTTTACTGTTCTTAAGGAGCGGTGGCAGATATATCTGCTTATCGGACCGTTTTTGATTCTTTTTGTACTTATGACGGTTTTACCTATATTGTCCTCTGTTGTATTAAGCTTTTTCAATTATGATATGGTGTCGCCTCTGTCCTTCAGCGGAGTTGAAAACTATTTAAGAATGTTTATACAGGACGATATTTTTTGGACCATTCTTAAAAACACATTTATTTTGGCAATTCTAACGGGACCTACGGGCTTTTTGCTTTCCTTTGTTCTTGCCTGGATGATAAATGAGTTTAATCAGGGACTCAGGACGCTTCTTTCCTTTATGTTTTATGTGCCGTCGCTTGTGGGTAACGCGCTTTATGTTTGGACGGTAATTTTTTCAAGCGACAGCTACGGCTATATGAACAGCATTTTGCTTTCCTTACGCTTGATAACGCAGCCTAAACAGTGGTTTTCGGATTCGGCCCTGATTGTTCCGATAGTTGTTATGATCCAATTATGGATGAGTATGGGTATATCCTTCCTTTCAAACATTTCGGGACTTCAAAATATCAATCCCGAACTTTTTGAGGCGGGTGCTGTTGACGGCATCAGAAACCGTTGGCAGGAGCTTTGGTATATAACGTTGCCCGGTATGAGAAATATGCTTTTTTTCAGTGCGGTTATGCAGATTGCAAGCGCTTTCTCAATCAGCAATATCGTAACAACTCTTGCGGGTTATCCTACGGTAGGCTACGCCGCGGATACAGTGGTTTCATACCTTACGGATATAGGATCCGTCAGGTATGAAATGGGTTATGCCTCTGCGCTTTCGGTAGTGCTGTTTATAGTTATGTTTGCTACAAGGGGTATTACCGTTAAATTACTTAAAAAGGTGGGTCAGTAATGAAAAAATTCAAAGAAATACTGACCGATATGAGAAGAACCGAAAAGGTTCAGGTGCGAAAGTATACGCGTTCAAAATTCGGCAATTTTCTGTTTTTTGCCTTTCTGTTTTTGTTCGGCGCATTTTCGGTTTTGCCGTTAATTTACAGTATTGCCACATCATTTAAGCCGCTTGACGAAATACTTGTTTTTCCGCCTGCAATGTTCACTGTAAAGCGCCCGACGCTTAATAACTATTTGGCGCTTCCGAATTTGATTTCCGGACTTAACGTACCTTTTTCAAGGTATCTTACAAACAGCCTTTTTATAAGTATTGTCGGAACGGTTTTACACGTGCTTGCGGCAACTGCGGCAGCCTTTGTATTATCTAAGGTCGATCTGAAATTCAAGAAAACGATATTTCTCGTAATTCAAACCTCCCTGCTTTTTAATGCTTATACCCTGAGCATTCCGCGTTACATCATATATAACGAGCTACATATAATAGATACCTATTGGGTTTATATTCTGCCGTTTATCCCGTCGTCTATGGGTGTGTTTTTAATGAAGCAGTATATAGACGGCTATATTCCCGACGCACTTTTAGAGGCGGCAAAAATAGACGGTGCAAGTTATCTCAGAATTTTCTGGCGTATTATTTTCCCGAATGTAAAGCCCTGTGTTTTAACGCTTGTTTTGTTTGCATTTCAAAGCATTTGGTCAACCGTGCCGACCGGTACAATTTTTAACGAGTCGCTGAAAACCCTGCCCACGGTAATGTCAACAATAGCAACCGGCGGAATTTCACGTTCGGGAGCGGCAATGGCGGCTACGGTTATTATGATGATACCGCCGATTTTGGTATACCTTGTATCCCAAAGCAGCGTTAAGCAGAGTATGGGCAGTGCAGGTATTAAGGGGTAAAGCTATGAGTAAAAAAATCAGCCTAATAAGGATTGCAAGCTTTCTCTTTGCGTTTGCCGTGCTTTTAAGCTTAAACGTATCAGCCGCACCTCAAAGGACTACCTCTGCAAAAACCGAGGAAAAGCCTTTTGAGACCTATACATATTGGCAAGACTTAGGTGCAAGCGAAAAAACAATGGTATACTGTAAGCCGATGTATAAGGTCAAAACGGTTATCAATGCAAACGTATTAAATATTCCGTCCTTCGGAAGTATCAACGATATTACAGCCGATAACGGAAAAATATATATACTTGACAGCACAAATTCAACAGTTTATGTGCTTGAAGGCGATTATTCGCTTTATAAAAAAATCGATACCGTAACCTATAACGGCGAAAGGCTTTCATTTGACGGGGCAAGCGGTATTTTTGTAAAGAATGAACAGATCTATATAGCCGACACGAAAAACGCGAGAATTTTAGCGCTTGATACGAACGGTAACGTTACGGCTTATTTAACCCTGCCCGAATCTAAGCTTATTCCCGATAATTTCAATTACAGCCCTATAAGGGTTGCGGTTGATTCAGGAGATTATATTTACATTGTAAGCGAAGGCTCGTATTACGGGGCGCTGGTTTATTCGCCTAAAATGGAATTTTTGGGATTTTACGGTGCGAATTCCGTTCCGGCGTCTGTCGGTGAAATTTTAACCGAATTTGTTACAAAGCTTTTTTCAACCAATGAAAAAAGAGCGGCTTCGGTAAGAGCGCTGCCCTATCAGTTTACGGATTTTGCAATAGGTCCGGGCGATTTTATTTATACGGTAACCTCTACAAACGAAAGCGCCGTTAAGGGTCAGGTAAAAAAGCTTAATCCGGGCGGTAGGGACGTTCTTAAAAAGAGCAATTATAATTTTGCGGACGATTCCGCAAAGCTTATTAAGACCGAAAACCTGAATTCAATAGATGTTGATTCCGACGGATTTTTTTATGCGCTTGACAGCGGTGTCTATAACCGTATCTTTTGGTACGATAAGGAATGTAACCTTATGTGCGTATTCGGCGGAGGCACAAATTCGCAAACTCAAAAGGGAACGTTTTCAAAGGCGGATACGCTTGCAATAAACGGAACCGATATTGTGGTTTCCGATTCCGTGAACAAGAATATTACGGTATTTTCAATAACCGATTACGGTAAGGCTGTGCGAAAGGCTCAAACAGCAACCTTAAACGATAATTACAGCGAAACCGCCGAGGAATGGAAAGAGATAATAAAGCTTGATAAGAATAATCAGTTAGCATACAGAGGGCTTGCAAAGGCCTACTATTCCTCTGGCGACTATGATAAGGCGCTTGAATATGCGAAGTTAGGCGCGGATAAGGAAACCTATGCCGACGCGTTCGGTAAAGAAAGAACAAGATTTTTTGAAAAGAATTTTACTTTTGTTTTCTTACTGGTAATTTTTATTGCCGCGTTGGTTGCAGTGCTTATTCATATAAAGCGTAAAAAGAAAATCGTGCTTATTAAAAATGCAAAGCTTAAAAATATGCTTGAATGCATTCCGCACCCGTTTGAAAGCTTTAGGCTTGTTAAGGAAAAGGGCTTAGGCTCTTTGCCCTTGGCTACCGCCGTTTTAGCGGTTTATTATATTATTTCCGCAATAAGCGATAAGGCTTCGGGCTTTGCTTTCAACCGTTTTGACGCCGAGAATTATAATTCGTTTTACGTTTTGTTAAAAACAGTTGCGCTGGTTATGCTCTTTGTTTCGGCAAACTGGCTTGTATGCGTTTTAATGGGCGGTATCGGTAAATTCAAAGAAATTTACATTGTTACCTGCTACAGCCTGCTGCCTATAGTTTTTGCGCAGATCATTTATCTCTTAATGACGCATATACTTTCACCCGATGAATTTGCATTTATTACTATATTTAAAACAGTTTGTATTTTCTATACGTTTTTCATTTTAGCCGTTGGCGTTATGAAGGTACATAATTACGAATTCGGCAAATTCGTCGGCACAACCGTTGTTACGGCGATAGCGATGATTATAATCGTTTTCCTAATATTTATGGTTTGCCTGTTGGCTCAGCAGGTTTACGGCTGGATAGCAACAGTATTCACCGAAATAAGATACCGATAGAAGGGGAGTAGAGCAATTGAAAAACAGATTATTCAGAATATTTGCGCTTTTGGTAGCTCTTATAACCCTTTTAGGCTTGGCAGGCTGCGGAAATGATAAATCGCTTGTGACCTTTTTAAATTTCGGCGATCAAAGCTTTGATTCGGAGTATGTAAACGGCAAGGTATGTGAGAATGACAGATTTGAGCTTTATTGGGATAACTCGTTAAAGCGGGTAAGCTTTGCAGATAAGCAGAGCGGAGCGGTTTGGGGTCAAATACCTGCCGAGGCGCAAAACGGAGCTGCCGAGAACGGCGTTAAAAAGAAAAACCATCCGCAGCTTGAATCTGCTTTGCAGGTAAACTATCAAGACCCGAAATCCTTTGATGAAATTACGCTGTATTCCTATACCGGAGCCGTTCAAGAGGGCGAAATTTACACCGAAAAGATTGATAACGGATTAAAGGTTATTTATGAATTTACCGAGTTTGATATAGCTGTGCCGGTTGAGTATACAATAGGCGAAGATTCCTTCGCGGTAACCGTTGATCCAAAGGAGATTGCGGAGGGAGAGGATTATAAAGTAACCTCAGTAGCATTAGAGCCATTCCTCTGCGGATTGAAAAACAACTCCGAAAACAGTTTTCTTTTCTTCCCAGACGGTTCAGGCGCAATTGTGGAGCCTGTAGGCGAGCAGGCGGTCGGAAACGTCGGCTCTAAGGAGGTTTACGGCGGTGATTCGGCTTACAGAAAATTCGGTACGTCTACAACCTCAGAACAAATTAAAATGCCGATTTTTGCCGCTAAAAAGGGTGACAGTGCAGTGCTTGGGGTTATCTCGTCGGGAGCGCCGTCTGCAAGTATAAATTGGAATATCGGCTCAAACGACATCGGTTATTCAACCGTTTACCCATCATTCCGTATAAGAGGCTTTAAAAATATCGAAAGACCCGAAAATTTCATAACCACCACAACGCTCGGCAATTTTAAGGTTTTTGATAAGGGTATTTTAACCACGCCCGTTAAAGCGGAATATTTTGTTTTAAGCGGCGAAAAAGCAAGCGTTTACGGCATGGCGGAAAAATACCGCGATTATTTAAAGAAAAATTCGGGCCTTGAAAAATCCGAAAATAAAGAGGTTGACGCAAGCTTTAAAATCATCGGCGCAACCCTTCAGCCCGATTTTATCTTAGGTATTCCCACAACAAAGCTTTTCCCCCTTACAACGGCGGCGGAAGCGGAAAAAATTGCAAATGAGCTGTCGGAAAAAATCGGCAGTAACATAAATTTAAACCTTTTGGGGTTCGGTCAAAGCGGAGTGGACGCACAAAAGGTTGCAGGCGGCTTTAAAATGGCAGGCAAGCTTGGAAATATGGAAAAGCTTTATTCCGCACTTGATAAAAAAGGTATAAACGCGTTCCTTGATTATGACGTTATAGCCTTTAATAAATCGGGCGGCGGTTTTTCAAAGAAAGACGCCGCGGTATATTCAAGCGGTATGAGTATAACATATACAAGCTTTGACACCGTAAGCAAGGCTTCAAACGACGACAGATTTTACCTGCTTTCAAGAAGTAATTTAAGCCGTGCTGTTGAAAAAATAATAAAGGTTTCAGCCAAAAAAGGCGTTTCGGGAATTTCATTAAATTCTCTCGGCACTACGGTTTATTCCGATTATGCAAATCAGGAAACATATTTGGCAAACAATATGGAAAATGATGTTGCAAAGCTTTTTACCGGTGTTAAAAAGGGCGGATATAAGCTGCTTTCCACCTCGGCAAACAGCTATGCGGCTGTAAATGCAGACTATGTGAACGACGCTCCGATATATTCCTCGGATCATATCGCGTTCGACTTTGACGTTCCGTTTTATGAGCTTGTTTTCAAGGGCTACGTGCCGCTAAGCTCGGTATCTATAAATCTTTGTTCTGATAAAGAAGACGCGATACTTCGCTGTGCCGAAAGCGGAATTTCTCCTTCATACACGGTTTACGGAAATTTCCGAAAGGAGCTTGTTACAAACGATAATACGTTTATCTTCGGCTCAAGCTTTGACGGTATTAAGGAAGATATTTACAGCACCGTAAATAAAGCTAAGGATTATTTGAAGCTGACGGGAAATGCCGAAATCGTCGGTTATGAAATAATAAATAAGGACGTCCGCATTACAAGGTTTGCAGGCGGCGGATACACGGTTGTAAATTACGGCGAGGCTCCTGTTGCTACACAGTACGGCGAGATTGCTGCTAAAGGCTATATATACGGGAGGGAAGGATAATGAAAAAGCGCAAGGTCAAGGGTCTTGAAACCTTAAAATCCCGTTACGGATATATCTTTCTTGCCCCTTGGATAGTCGGTATGCTGATTTTCTTTATCGTGCCGATTGTACAGTCTGCATATTTTTCCTTTGCCGATATAACAATAGGCGACGGCGCCGTAACAAAATTTGTGGGGCTTGCGAACATCAAGTATTTGCTGTTTAAAGATACAAAGTATGTAAATAATCTTATTGCGGCATTTACGGATATGTTTATTTCAGTTCCGTTTATACTGCTTGTAAGTCTTATTTTAGCGGTGCTGCTGAACAATAAGTTCAGGGGAAGATTATTCTTCCGTTCACTGTTCTTCTTACCTGTAATAATTGCAGGCGGTTCGGTTTTGGACCTTTATTTAAGCGCGGCGTCCGGAAATGCCACAGAGGTTGCGGTCAATGAATCGGTTTCTTTCGGAATGGTCGATTTTTCGGCAATCTTCTCGGCGCTGAACCTTCCGGCTGCGGTTGAAACCTATCTTTCGGTAGGGCTTGATAACCTGTTTATGCTGGTTTGGCAAAGCGGAATTCAGATAATTCTGTTTATTGCGGGTCTCCAGTCGATTCCCGATCTGCTTTACGAGGTATCCGAGGTTGAGGGAGCGACCAAATGGGAGGAATTTTGGTTTATAACCCTTCCGAGTCTCGGCAGAACAATGTTTCTTGTAATAGTTTTCACAATCGTTGAAAACATAACAAAAAGCAGCAATAAAGTAATAGAACAGGGCTATAAGTTCTTCAATTCACTGGCATTCGGCAGAGGATCGGCGGCACTTTGGCTTTACTTCCTTGTTGTAGGTATAATTGTGGCGCTGATCTTATTTATTTACAATAAGAAGCTTTTAAGGAGGTGGAGTTAAATGACTTCAAAATCAGGTTACAGCAGTACGCTTCTCCGTCGAAAGGCTTCGGCCGCAATAATTTACTTGGCAAGGCTTTTGATTCTTATAATTGTAGGCTATATTGTTTTATATCCGTTCTTTTATATGCTTGTTACTGCTATCAAGGATACAGACGCAATGCTTGATGTAGAGCATATTTGGATCCCCGTAACCTACAGCCTTAAAAGCTTTAAGGAAATTTTCGAGCTGTTGAATTTCGGAACGGCGCTGAAGCAAACCTTTCTTGTTCAAATTTTAAGCGCGGCAATAGAAACCTTTGTATGCGCTTTTGTTGCATACGGCTTTGCAAGGTTTAAATTTAAGGGTAAGCCGATATGCACGTTCTTCCTTATACTTTCCTTGCTTGTTCCTATTCAGATGTACAGTCTTTCTATGTCGGTAAACTACCGAAATCTTCATTTATTCAACACACCGTTTGTATATTGGCTGCCGTCTCTTTTAGGCGTCGGTATCAGAAGCGGTATGATGATATTTATTTATCAGCAGTTTTTCGTTAATCTGCCTAAGGAATTGGAAGACGCGGCTTATATCGACGGCGCCGGTCCCGTAAGGACATATTTTTCAATTGCTTTGCCGTCGTCAAGCGTGGTTTTGGTTACGGTTTCGGTGCTTTCTTTTGTTTGGCATTGGAATGAATATTATCTCGCTTCACTTACCTTTTTATCCGATTCGGCCCCGCTTGCAATGGTGTTAAGCTTCCTTAAGGTCTATTTAAAGCAGGTCGGTATATACGAGGGCTGGCCGGAATATGCGTCCTTAGTCAGCGCGGCCTGCTTAATGTATATAATAATTCCTCTTATACTCTATATGATTTTCCAGCGGAAATTTGTCCGTTCGATAGACAGGGTGGGTATAACGGGATAAATTAAGGTAATATGCTCGAAGGAGCTATTATAAACGGCAGTTTTTTCAGCCGGACGGTACCGGCAAATATATTGTAACAAAGGAGAAAAGAGTATGAAAAAAGCATTATCAATTTTATTATCAGGCATTTTACTTATGGCGGTAATAACGGCAATACCGTTTACCGCGTCGGCCGCAACCGATAGGGTTATCGATTTGTCAAAATCGGAGTTGTTAGTTGCCGGTGACAAAACTAATATGACATACGATGCCGAAGGTGCAACATTAAAGCTTTCTATACAACAGTGGTATGGTGCTAATAAACCTATATCTGCAGTCGGTGATACATCAACATGGTGTAAAGAGATAGGCTTAAAGTATGCGGATGGCAACTGGGCATGGCTAGAAAGCGGCAAAAGGTATGCAGTAACATTAAATTACAAGATTCTTAATAATAACGGGAATGGAAGTGATACACAGCATCTGCCGCAGATTGCTATCGGTTATGACGATAACGGATCAACAACCTCTAAAGGTGCATTTTATGTAGCTGCCGTTAAAAATCATAAAAGGGCTGATAAAGGAAACAGTTATTATCTTAATGCTGAAATAGCGGTAGAAAAAGACAAGCCGCTCAGAATAGGCTTTTCCGGTGCTTGGCAATTTCAAATCAATTCAATTTTGTTGCAGGAAATTGACGCGACCGCAGAAAATCAGGTCACCGTTGTATACTGTGACGACGGCGAATATAAAGCCGAGTTTGCAACCGAGGGAGGAGCTTTAAAAGTCCCTGTTAAAGAAAATATGGTATTCGGCGGTTGGTATTCCGCTCCCGACTTCAGCGGCGAAAAGGTTACAGCCGCGACAGCAGGCGCCGTACTTTACGCTAAATGGATCGATCCGACAAAGACCGATATAACGGTCGATTTGTCAAATTTGTATTTAGTAACTAAGGAAAAAGCTTCTTTGATATGCGATGACGGAATATGTGAGGTTACTGCAAGTGACTGGTATTGGGAGTCTATACCCATCGGTAAAGTTAAAAGTATATCCACCGGTTGTAGGGAGATGGGTTTAAAATATGCAGACAATACCTTGTTAAAGCTTGAAAGCGGTAAAAGATATGCGGTAACATTGAATTACAAGTTTGTTAATAATAACGGGAATACCGAAGAAGCACGCAATCTGCCGCAGATTGCTATCGGCTATGACAGTACCGAAGGCGCATCATCAACATCTGCCGGAAATTTTTATGTAGCTGCCGTAAAAAATCACAAATTAACCGATTCAGGAAACAATTATTACCTAAATGCCGAAATAGTAGGAAACGGCAAGCCGTTCAGAATAGGTTTTTCCGGCGTTTGGAAATTTCAAATTAACTCAATTTCATTACAGGAAATTGACGCGAACGCAGAAGATCAGGTTTCCGTTGTATATTGCGACGGCGGGGAATATAAAGCCGAGTTTGAAACAGCGGACGGAGCTTTAAAAGCCCCCGTTAAGGATGGCAAGAAATTCATCGGTTGGTATTCCGCTCCCGACTTCAGCGGCGAAAAGGTTACAGCCGCGACAGCAGGCGCCGTACTTTACGCTAAATGGATTGATTTGATAAAGGGCGACCTGAACGAAGACGGAGCTGTAGATATCATAGATCTTGTGATTCTCAAAAAGGCGTCGGTAAATCTCAATACAGATTTAAAATATGATTTGGACGGCGATTCTCAACCCGCAAACGCAGGGGATCTCTCGTTCCTCAGAAGATTGCTTTTAGGTATAATCGGGTAATACCGCAGTACCTTAATATCCGCTTTATATATCAAAATTAAATATTTTTCGTTTAAAACCGGAAGCTTGCGGTATGCTACATAAGACGGCAGTTTTGCAAAGATGTCTTGCAAGAATTTTTGCTTTGTGGTATAATACATAAAAACAAGCTTCCGGGGATGATATTTTGGCATTTTATGTTTTGCGCTTTCTGAATTCGACTAAAAAACTTTCCGATGAGAGAAGCTTTTTCTATCATAACGATGTTATAGTAAAAAGAATGGCGGATATTTACCGAAAAAAGCTCAAGGTTATCGATACCTTTTCTTTTGATGAATTTATTTCGTTAGCCGCTCACGATGAAGAGGCAGTTGCGTTTTTTGTAAAAACCAAAATTGATTTGGACGATTACAGCGAATGGGTAATTGAAAAATGCTATGAGAAGAATATTCCGGTAATATTAAAGGACGATTTTTTAAACGTTCCGTTTAATATCAGGCATGCCAATTTGATAAGCAACGATATAGCCGATAAGTCAAATATAATTCTTAATTACTGCGTAACAAACAACAGAAGAAATCTGGCGGTTTACGGCTTAAATCCCCGCTCAAATGCCGATATGAAATTGGCGGAGGGAATATATCAGAGGTGGACTGCGCTTGAGCCTGAAGATATTTATACGGTTGTAAACGGTCTTGATAATTGCTATGAAAGCTTTTTTGAAAATCGGGATAAATATGACGTTGTTATTTTGGTAAACGACCTTGTAGCTATTGATTTGATAGAAAGACTTAAGCACAGCGACCCCGAATACATTGAAAAAACCTTTTTTATCGGTTCAATGAACAGCTTGTTGTCAAGGCTTTATTATCCGTCGCTTACGTCCTCAAGCTATAAACAGACCTCAGGGGCAATAATGCTTTACAGATTATATGAGCTTTGCGTTAAAAACAGAAACGATTTCGGAAGTGTTAATATAATGCTCAAAAATTATTTCACTTCAAGAGACACTACCGCCAATATACCATTTGAGCAAAGCACCGATTGCTTTAAGCCTGCAAACCGAAGGCTCAATTTTGACAGCAGTGTTGAAGAAATAGAGACTCCCGAAATACCGATAATGATTGAAAGTATGCTAAGCTCAATTGATTTGAACGACCTGAAAATAATCGGTATGCTTATTCGCGGCAAAACCGCCTTGGAAATAGCCGACAGTCTTTTTATGTCTTTAAGCTCCGTTAAGCACAAAATGTCAAATTTATATAAGCTTCTTAACGTAAAGCGGAAAAAGGATTTTATAGATACGGTAAAGCCTTATATAAATTTGAAATATCTTGACGATTATATTAGGGAACAAAGTACAGTTTAAATAAAAAAATTATGAATAATTACACTCAACAAATTAAAGGGCTTTTAAAGGAAATGACGCTGCGAGAAAAGCTTGCCCAAATGTCTCAAACGGTGGCGGGCTATCGCTGTTTTGAAAGAAACGGTGAAGAATTTGCTTTAAAAGACGAATTTAAAAATTTTATAAGCAATTACGGCGCAATGGGCGCTATCAGCAACTTTTTACGTGCCGACGGCTTTACACAGCATAATTGGGGGACGGGTATCGAGCCCCGCCACAGAGTTAAATTTGCCAATATGATGCAAAAGTTCATACTCGACAATGCAAGAGTGAAAATTCCCGTTCTTGTTGAGGTGGAAGCAAACCATGGCGTTCATGCTTTGGGCAGTACGGTTTTTCCCACAAATTTATGCATTGGCTCTTCCTTTAATCCCGGACTTTATTCCGAAATGATGGATACCGTAGGTAAAGAAATTGAGCTTTCGGCAAATCATATCGGATTTGTTACTATGCTTGATGTTGCCCGCGACCCTCGCTGGGGCAGAACGGAGGAGCTTTTTTCTGAAGATCCTTATTTGATTTCCGAATTTGCCAAAGCCGGCGTTGAGGGCTTCAAGAAAAACAATGCGCTTATTTGCTGTAAGCATTACTGCGCGGCAGGGGATTGCTTCGGCGGTATGAATACAGAGGAGGTCAATGTCGGAATAAGGGAGCTTCACGATATTCATTTACCTCCGACCGAAAAGGCTGTAAAAGCCGGTGCAGATATAATTATGGCGGCATACAACACGGTTGACGGTGTGCCGTGCCATATCAATTCCTATCTTCTAAGGGAAGTTTTAAGAAAACAAATGGGATTTAAGGGGATAACCCTTTCCGACGGTTGGGCTGTTCCGAGAGTAATTGAACAAATGGGGCAGGACCCTGTAACGGGAGCTGCCAATGTTTTAAAGGCAGGCATTGATTTAAGCCTTGCCGACGCAGGCGCCTATTTAAAGCTTGAGGCTGCGGCAGAAGAAGGGCTTGCGGATATAAAGCTTATTGACGAGTCGGTAACGAGAATACTTGAAAAGAAATGCGAATTAGGACTTTTTGATAATCCCTATATTAAAGAGGACGACTCGCTTTCGGTATTTATTGAAAGCGGAATACAGAAAAAGCTGGCTTATGATATGGCGGCGGAATCTGTCGTATTACTTAAAAATAACGGCATACTACCTATAGATGATAAAAAAAGGGTTGCCCTGATAGGCGAGCATGCGGCTGATATTTACTATCAGTTAGGCGACTATACACCCTTTGTAGACGATCAGGCAAGGGCTATTAAGGATGTCTTTAAGGAAACGCTCAATTTGTCGGGATTTACAAAGGGGTGGAGCTTTACGGGCGATACAGAGGACTTTGATAATGCTTTAAGGCTTTGCGAAAAATCTGATGTTATAATTGTAACAATAGGCGGAAGTACGGCGAAAAATAACTCAAATCTTACCTACGATTTTAATAACGGGGCGGCAATTAAGGCAAAAAAATTCCTTGACTGCGGAGAGGGTATGGATATTTCGGATATTTCATTACCCGGCAATCAGCTTGAATTGATAGAGACTCTCAAGAGAACCGGCAAGCCGATCATAGCTTTGCTTATTGCGGGCAGACCTTACGATATAACAAGAGTAAGCGAAATTGCCGACGCTGTGCTTACAGCGTGGTATCCGGGTGAAGAGGGAGGCCGTGCTTTGTCGGACATTTTAACGGGTAAGGTTAATCCGTCCGGTAAGCTTTCAGTATCTATTCCGTATGCACCCACCTGCCTGCCGGCATATTACAACCGCATCACAAGCGCACAGTCGTCGGTTTCTGATGATTGGGTAGTTAATACATATGGCGATAATAATAAAAGAGTTTTATATCCTTTCGGTTACGGACTTTCATATTCTGATTTTGAATACGTTTCAATGGAGGTTACCGAAAAGGGCGCTTGTTTGTTTGAAGTAAAAGCGGTAATCAGAAACGTATCGGATATCGGCGGCAAAGAGGCAGTTCAGCTTTATATTCACGGAAAGGGCAATTCTATCCGCCGCAGGGTTAAAGAATTAAAGAGCTTTAAAAAGATCTACATTGCCCCCCACAGTGAGCAAACCGTAACGTTTATATTGGGCTATGACGACCTAAGGATTTTTTCTTGCAATAACAGGTATGAGCTTGAAAACGGTAAGGTTGAAATTTATATAGGTTCAGGGGATAATTTACCTCTCCGTACAGAAATTGAAATAAGGGTATAGGCAAACAAAAAGAACGTTCTTCATTACATTTTTGCGAAGCTGCAGACAAATTATAATAACGAACAGAAAAAGCTGCCAATGCAGCAGCATAAGCGAAACAAAACAAAAAAACAGAGTGTTGTTAAAAGTAATTCTCGATTACTATAACAACACTCTGTATGGCTGGGGTGGCGAGATTCGAACTCACGAATGCAGCAGTCAAAGTGCTGTGTCTTACCGCTTGACGACACCCCAATATTATAACAGTGTTATTCTAACACAAGTACGCTTGTTTTGCAAGCATTTTTTATTTGTCTTTATAAAAATTCCGCCGCATTTTTATTGCGGCGGAATTTTGCAAACGAAAATTATTTATCCTGCCCGTATTTTGCCACAATTTTCTTAATGCGGTCTACCGGGTCTAACAGGCTGCTTATGGAATTATCGTAATTGAGGGTTTCAACAAGCAGTGCAATGTACTTTGACATGTTTACGCTGCAGTACCAATCTCGGTCGAGCAGCTCCTGCGGCTGGTAAATAAGGTTGGTGGTGAAAATTTTATCAATCTTGCCGTCGGCATAGTATTGGTCGAATTTTTCAAAGCCTTCAACAAAAAGACCGAAGGTGGAGAAGATGAATATTCTGCCCGCGCCCTTTTCTTTGAGCTTTGCGGCTATATCGAGCATTGATTCGCCCGAGGAGATCATATCGTCAACCAAAATAAGATCCTTGCCGGTTATATCGTTTCCGAGGAACTCGTGTGCCTCAATCGGGTTTCTGCCGTTTACTACCACAGAATAGTTGCGGCGCTTGTAGAACATACCGAGGTCAAGACCCAAAACGGAGGAATAATAGATGCAGCGACCCATACCGCCCTCATCGGGGGATACTATCATAGTGTGGTCGCGGTCAAGCTTAATATCGGGAACGGTTTTTAACAGAGCCTTTATCATCTGGTAAGCTGCCTGAACATTATCAAAGCCGTCAAGCGGGATTGCGTTGTTTACGCGGGGGTCGTGCGCGTCGAATGTTACTATATTCTTGACGCCCATTGCCACAAGCTCCTGGAGCGCCATTGCGCAGTCCATAGATTCGCGGGTGGTTCTTCTGTGCTGCCTGCCTTCATACAGCATAGGCATTATAACGGTTATTCTTCTTGCCTTGCCGCCGAGCGCCGCTATTATGCGCTTTAAATCCTGGTAGTGGTCATCAGGACTCATAGGAACGGTCTGACCGTACATTTTGTAGGTTACGCTGTAATTAAAGCAATCACAAAGAATGTAGGCATCAAGTCCGCGTGCCGTGTGCTTTAAAACCGCCTTTGCCTCGCCCGTTCCGAAGCGCGGGCAGTTAGCCGGAACCACAAAGGATTCATCATCCGGAATATTGCGCCATTGCTTTAAGTAATAGTCTACCTGTGAGGCTATGTCCTCGCAGCCGCGCATGCTTATCAGCGCCAGATCCCCGAAAGGGGTGTGCTTAAAATTGATACTTGCCATATAAAAGCCCTCCGTTGCATTTTTATACTTCTATTTTATCACAAAACATTCGACACAAAAAGACTTTTTTTGAAAAATTTTAAATAATATTTTCCGCCTGTTATATCATAAAATTTATAGCATAAATATAAAAAAATACATAACGCGGTTTTTTTGAAAAAAAGCTTGATTTTTTTCGGCAGGTGTGGTATAATTGCATTACTAAGCAAAGAAAGGTGAGTGGGGCGACCCGCTCACTTTTGTTTTGTGAGCAGGGAGCAGTGAAAAAATGGCAAATTCGGCTGAAAAGGTCTACGAGCTTATAAAGGACGCGGTAGCGGCAGAGGGCGTAGGGCTTTGGGACGTGCGCTTTTTAAAGGAGGGTGCGTCGTGGTACCTGAGGGTATTTATTGATAAACCCGAGGGCATAAGCATTGACGACTGTACGAACGTATCGCACGCTATCGACCCGATTATAGACGAGGCGGATCCGATTGACGTATCGTACTATTTAGAGGTGTGCTCGCCGGGCATTGAGCGGGAGCTGACAAGGCACCGGCATTATGAGGAATCAGTAGGCAAGCCGGTTCGTTTAAAGCTTTACAAGGCGTATGACGGCAAAAAAGAGCTTACGGGAACGCTTGAAAACGTGGGCGAAGATAGCGTTACGCTGAATACGGGCACAGACGTGCTCACTGTGGAATTTAAAAATATATCAAAAGCAAATCTTTGCGATTTTGAGTAATGGAGGAAAACGGAAAATGGCAGCAAGAAAAACATCAAAGGCTAAAACCGATAACAATAAGGAGTTTTTTGAAGCTTTAAAGCTTATGGAGGAAGAAAGGGGCATACCGCGCGAATTTATTGCGGATAAAATTGCCGAGGCGATAGTTGTTGCGGCTCGTAAGGATTACGGCGGCAGCGATATTGTATCCTGCGTTATTGATACCGAAAAGGAAATTTTCAATGTTACCGCCCGCAAAACAATTGTTGACGAGGTTACAAACCGTTATACCGAAATTTCAAAGGAGGACGCCGCGGCTATTGACCCCGCGTCTTTGGAGCACGGATTTATTGATATAAAGCTTGACCCGAGAAAGTTCGGCAGAGTGGTAGCCCAAAATTCAAAAAATAATTTCCGCCAGGGCGTAAGAGAGGCGGAAAGGGGTCAGGTGCTGGCAGAGTTCCAGAGCCATAACCGCGAGCTTGTAACGGCGGTTGTTCAGCGAATTGACCCCAAAACCGGCAATGCAATACTTACAATAGGCTCAAACGAGGCGACCCTGCCGAAAACCGAGCAGGTGCCCGATGAGGTGCTTACAGAGGGCGACCACATAAAGGTGTATGTGGTGGACGTAAAGGAAACCGAGCGCGGAGCGAGAATAATGCTCTCCCGCACACACCCCTGCCTTGTAAAGCGCTTGTTTGAAACCGAGGTGCCCGAGATATTCGACGGTACTATTGAAATTAAATCTGTATCTCGCCAGGCGGGTTCGAGAACAAAGCTTGCGGTATGGTCTGCCAACCCCGAAATTGACGCCGTGGGCGCCTGCATAGGTCCGAGAGGCGCGCGCGTTAACAAGATAGTTGAGGAATTAGCCGGTGAAAAGATAGATATTGTTAAATACAGTGACGACCCGCACGAGTTTGTAGCCGAGGCGCTTTCACCCGCAAAGGTTGTGGCGGTTGAAATTGAAAGCGAAGACCCGAAGGTTTGCAAGGTGAGCGTACCGGAGTCACAGTTATCGCTTGCAATAGGCAACAAGGGGCAGAACGTAAGGCTTGCCGCAAAGCTTACCGGCTGGAAGATAGATATTCATCCCGAAAGCGGATTTTTCGGCGAATAAGCAGTTGAAAGGAGCCTTTAAGCTATGGGGAGCGGAAAAATACCAATGCGAATGTGCACCGGCTGCCGCGAGATGAAACCGAAACGCGAGCTTATGCGCATAGTAAAAACACCGAGCTGCGAAATAAAAGCGGACGCTACGGGAAAGCTGAACGGCAGAGGGGCGTATATATGCAAATCGCCCGAGTGCCTTAAAAAGGCAAGAAAATCCGGAGCGCTGCAAAGAGCGTTCGGAGAAAACGTGCCGGACAGCGTTTGGGAAACGATTGAAACGGAGCTTGGGGAAAGTGAAAAATAAGCTTTTGACTTTACTGGGCTTTGCGGCGAAATCGGGGAACATAAGCTACGGTATGGCTAAAGCGCGCGAGTCGCTTGCAAAGGGAAAAGCCAGACTTGCCGTGAGTGCCGCGGACGTATCCGAAAAAAGCCGCAAGGAAATAGGTTTTTTCTGTGAAAAGCATAACGTTAAGCTGATTGTGCTTGAGGGCTTTGATATATTGACCGTGTCGGACGCTGTCGGTCGGAGATGCGGAATTTTAACTATAAACGACAGCGGTTTTGCCGACGCTTTTTTAAAGGCGTACGTTGAAGGAGGAAAAGCTAATGACGAATAAATACAAAATAAGCGAGCTTGCAAAGGATTTCGGGCTTACTTCAAAGGATATAATAAAGATTATTGCCGAGAAAACAGGGGCCGACAAAAAGAGCAGCACCGCCCTGGACGAAAAGGAAATAAGCCTTGTTTTTGACGCGCTTACAAAGCAAAACGAGGTTAAAAGCTTTGCCGATTATTTTGCTACGGGAGCGGAATCAAGAGCGGCGGCGAAAAAGGCAAGGGAAGAGGAAAAGAATAAGAAGCTTGCCGAGCAGATGGCGATTTTAGAGCAGCTTAAAGCCGCAGCAGCCGCGCAGAACGGTGAAAAACCTGCCGAACCCGTAAAAGCGGAGAAAAAGGCTGAGCCGAAAAAGGCGGAGGTAAAGGCAGAGGTAAAAGCCGAGACTGCAAAGCCTGCCGAGAAAAAGGCTGAGGAAAAGCTTGCTGCCGATAAGAAGCCTGAGCAGGCGGCAAAGCCGGCAGAAAAGAAACCGGAGGAAAAGAAGCAGCCCGAGCCTAAAAAAGAGGAAAGGAAGGCAGAGGAAAAGAAGCCCGAGGAGAAAAAGCACGGCGTTTCAGACCCCAAGCCCTTTGTTTCGCAGAAAAAGGATAAAAAGCCGGGTGAGGCACCGAAGCGCGGACCTGCCGAGATACGCCATATTGACACCCGCACTTCAAACGTTAATATTGATAAATACAACGAGAAATACGAGCGTATAGCGCCCGCAAACACTATGCGCGATAACTTCTCAAGAAAACAGAAGATAAAGCAGAAATCGCAGGATTACCGCCGCCCGCAGGGTGCAAAGCGCGAGACCGAGGCGGATAAAATGCGCAGACTCCAGTTAGAACGCATAAAGAAGACCCCGATAACCGTTACCGTCGGCGATGAAATTACAGTCGGCGAGTTGGCGGCAGCACTTAAAAAGACTGCGGCAGAGGTTATTAAGGTTCTCTTGAAGCTTGGAATGATGGCAACCGTAAACCAGGTTATTGATTACGATACCGCCGAAATAGTAGTAACCGAAATGGGCGCTAAAATTGAAAAGCAGGTTGTTGTTACAATTGAAGAGCGCATTATGGACGACACCGAGGATAACGCCGAGAACCTAAAGCCGAGAAGCCCTGTTGTGGTTGTTATGGGTCACGTTGACCACGGTAAGACATCATTGCTTGACGCTATAAGAAACACCGCCGTTACCGATACCGAGGCGGGCGGAATTACCCAGCACATAGGCGCTTACAGGGTAAACTGCAACGGGCAGGATATTACCTTCCTTGATACTCCGGGTCACGCGGCGTTCACCTCAATGCGTAAGCGCGGCGCTATGGCTACCGATATAGCTGTGCTTGTTGTCGCGGCGGACGACGGTATTATGCCGCAGACCATTGAGGCTATAAACCACGCCAAGGCGGCTGAGGTGCAGATAATTGTTGCCATAAATAAAATGGATAAGCCCGAGGCTAACCCCGACAGAGTTTTGCAGCAGCTGACCGAGCACGGTCTTGTTCCCGAAAAGTGGGGCGGCGATGTTATATGTGTGCCTGTTTCGGCTAAGACCCACGAAGGAATTGACAGCCTGCTTGAAAACATTCTGCTGGTTGCCGAGGTTATGGAGCTTAAAGCCAACCCCGACCGCAAGGCAAAGGGTATTGTTATTGAAGCAAGGCTTGATAAGGGCAGAGGTCCTGTGGCTTCCCTACTTGTTCAGAACGGAACGCTCAAAAGCGGCGATATAATAGTAGCCGGCACTGCCGTGGGCAGAGTTCGCGTTATGACGAACGAAAACGGCAAGGAGCTGAAAGAAGCAGGTCCATCTGTTCCGGTTGAAATTACCGGTCTTGCCGAAACGCCAAACGCGGGCGATATTTTTGACGCGGTGACCGATGAAAGACTGGCGCGTGAGCTGGTTGAGCAGAGAAAGCAGAAGGCTAAGGAGGAGCTGTTCAACGCAAAACAGCGCGTAACGCTTGATAACCTCTTTGATCAATTAAGCGAGGGCGATTTAAAGGAGCTTAATATTATTGTTAAGGCAGACGTTCAGGGCAGCGTTGAGGCGGTTCGCGACAGTCTTGAAAAGCTCTCAAACGACGAGGTAAAGGTTCGAGTTATACACGGCGGCGTGGGCGCTATAAACGAGTCCGACGTTATGCTGGCGCAGACCTCGGGGGCTATTATAGTAGGCTTTAACGTCCGCCCCGACGGCGTTGCAAAAACAGCGGCAGAGCGCGATGGCGTTGATATGCGTATGTACCGCGTAATTTACGATTGCATTGAAGAAATAAAGGCGGCAATGAAAGGTATGCTGGCGCCTAAGTTCCGTGAAAATCAGCTCGGAACAGCCGAGGTGCGCAATGTTTACAAGATTTCCAACGTCGGCACGGTTGCAGGCTGCTATATTACAAACGGCAAGGTCACCCGTGCCTGCCAGATACGCGTTGTTCGCGACGGTATTGTTATCTGCGAGGATAAGATAGCGTCACTCCGCCGCTTTAAGGACGACGTAAAGGAAGTAGCACAGGGCTACGAGTGCGGCATAGGGCTTGAGAAGTTTGCGGATATTAAAGAGGGCGACGTTTTTGAAGCCTTTATTATGGAGGAGTACAGAGACTGATGGCCGGTTACAGAATTGACCGTATAACGTCTGACATAAAGCTTGCATTATCTGAGCTTTTGCGGAATATGAAGGACCCGAGGGTAAGTCAGCTTTTAAGCATTGTTAAGGTTGACGTTTCGGGAGATCTTTCCTATGCTACGGTTTATGTCAGCGCGATAGAGGGCTACGAAAAAACCGTAAGCTCGGTAAAGGCGCTTAAAGGCGCGGCGGGCTTTCTCCGCCGCGAGCTGGGCGCACGCTTAACTCTCAGAAAGGTGCCCGAGCTGCGCTTTGTGGCGGACGACTCTATTGAGCAGAGCGCCAATATTTCGAGAATAATCGAGTCCTTAAACGGGGAAAATAAAAATGAAGAAAAATAAACAGGAAAACGGCTGCCGCGAGCTTACTCTCAGGCAGACCGCAAAATATCTGCATAAGCACGATAATTATATTATTCTGACCCATGCCTCGCCCGACGGGGACACGCTGGGCTCTGCCTATGCGCTTTACTACGCGCTTAAAGAAATAGGCAAGGCGGCGTGCGTTATCTGCCCCGACGTTATACCCGAAAAGTATAACTATTTTGCAAGGCAGACCGACCATGTTTCCCGCGATGACGCGACAGTTGTGGCGGTTGACGTGGCGGATAAACGTCTGCTCGGCGGGCTTGAAGAAGAATTTGGAGATATAGTTGACCTTAACATTGACCACCATATTTCCAACGTGCGGTTTGCAAAGAATTTGTTTTTAGACGCGGACGCCGCGGCGACAGCCGAGAGTATGTATGAGCTGCTCGGCATTATGAAGGTAAACATTAACGATGTTACCGCAAAGGCGCTTTACACGGGTATTGCAACCGATACGGGTTGCTTTAAATACTCAAATGTTACTGCCAAAACACATATGATAACGGCGCAGCTTTACGAGTATAATATTGACGCGCCCGAAATTAACCGCATTATGTTTGATACAAAATCGCGCAAGCTCTTAGAGCTTGAAAGAATGGTGCTTGACGCCTCGGAATTTCATTTTGGCGGGAAGTGCATACTTTTGCCGGTTACTGCCGAAATGCAGGAAAAAACAGGCTGCAGCGGAACAGAGCTTGAGGGCATTGCCGTTATTTCACGCAGTGTTGAGGGCGTTATTGCCGGAATTACGGTAAAACAGACCGATGACGCGGAGTTTAAGGTGTCCCTCCGCACATATCCGCCGCTTGATGCCTCGGCAATTTGCAGAAGGCTCGGCGGCGGCGGTCATAAGGGCGCCGCGGGCGCCAGCGTAAACGGCACCTTAGATGAAGTTAAGGCGGCTGTGCTTAAAGCGGTGGAGGAAACTATGGAGGAATGTAATGCAGGGGCTGATATTACTCGATAAACCCGGCGGCATTACCTCGTTCGGCGCGGTGGCGCGGGTAAAAAGAACGGCGCATGAAAAGCGCGTGGGGCACACAGGCACGCTTGATCCCATGGCAACGGGTGTTCTGCCGGTTTTGCTGGGCAGAGCAACGGCGCTCTCGGGTCTGCTGCTTGACGCCGACAAACGCTACACCGCCGAAATAAAGCTCGGCACCGTTACCGATACCGATGATATAACGGGCAGCGTTTTATCGCAAAGCGTGGTTAATGTAACCGAAAAAGAGCTTGAAGACGCGCTTTTGCACTTCACGGGCAAAATAAAGCAGCGTCCGCCCGCTTACAGCGCCTTGAAAAAGGACGGCGTGCCGATGTACCGCTTAGCGCGGCGGGGTGATATGCCCGAAATACCCGAAAGGGAAGTTGAAATTTTTGAAATATCGCAGCCCACGGGTTTAACGGGCGATACCTTTAAAATAGACGTGCACGTTTCAAAGGGAACGTATATCAGGTCGTTAGCGCGCGATTTGGGCGAATTTTTAGGCTGCGGGGCGTGCCTTTCGGCGCTGCGCCGCACATATGCGGGCGGCTTTAATATTTCGGAATGCACAGCGCTTGATGATATTACGGAAGAAAATATTTCGCAGCATATTGTAAGCGAGGAAAAAGCGGTGGCTTACCTGCGCGAGGTAAAGGTTACCGAAAAGCAGGCGGTGCGCTTTTGCAACGGCGGTAAGCTTTCGTTTGACAGATTGCGGCTTACAGATGCTAGCGAAAACGAGCTTTTCAGAGTGAAGTTCGGCGGGCTGTTTTTAGGCATAGGCGCTGTCGAAAACGAAAAGGAGCAGCTTGCTATTAAATGTATTATAAATTACCCGGAGGAAATGAAAAGATGAAGACCGCATTGGCTTTGGGTACGTTTGACGGGCTGCACAAGGGTCACCGCGAGGTTTTAAGGCTGCCCGACGGCTGCAAAAAAATTGCGGTTATCTTCCCGCTGCCGCCGAAAGCGCTTATAACGGGCAAACCGCTGGCGCTAATGCTGCCGCAGGATAAAGAAACCGCGCTTAAAGACCTTGGTATTGACGAGATTTTCACCCTTGATTTTGAAAAGGTGCGCACGATGCCACCCGAAGATTTTTTAAGGTTTTTAACCGATAAATTTTCACCCGACTTAATTTCCTGCGGCTTTAACTACCGCTTCGGCAAAAATGCCGCGGGTGATAAAAATTTGCTTGAAGACTTTTGCAAAGAGCGCGGCATAGCGCTTAAATGCAGCGAGCCCGTAACCGAAAACGGCGAAACCGTATCTTCTACCGAAATAAGGCGCCTTTTGCAAAGCGGCGAAACCAAAAAGGCAAACCGATTGCTGTATAAGCCTTTTTCTTATACCGCCGAGGTTATAAGCGGCGATAAACGCGGCAGAACGCTCGGCTTTCCCACGGTTAATCAGCGCTACCCGCAGTGCCTTTTACCGCCGAAATTCGGGGTGTATGTATCCCGCGTTACGGTGGACGGGCGCGAGTACGACGGCATTACCGATATAGGCGTGCGCCCCACATTTAAAATCGATTATATTATAAGTGAGACGTTTATTAAGGGCTTTTCGGGCGATATTTACGGCGATACCGTTACTGTTTCCCCACGCAGGTTTGTAAGGGGCGAGGTTAAGTTCTCGTCCGTTTCGGAGCTTAAAGCGCAAATAAACGCCGATTTAAAGGAGCTTGAAAAATGAAGCTTGATTTTTCTGCCGATAAACTTATTTCTATGGGCATTACCGTTTTAAAGGCGGTAATAATATTGGTTGCGGGGCATTATCTCACGCTTTTTTTAATAAAGCTGATGAAGAAATCCCTTAAAAAACTAAACATTGATATTTCACTTGAAAAATTTCTTAAAAAAGCGGTAAATATAACGCTTCATATTATAATTATTCTCTCGGCGCTGAGCACTTTGGGAATTTCAACCGCGGGGCTTTTGGCGGCGCTTTCCGCGGCGGCGGTAGCCGTGGCGCTGGCGCTTAAAGATTCGCTGAGCAGTATAGCTGGCGGAATAATCCTTTTGCTCACCCGCCGCTTCCAAACGGGCGATTACGTTTGCATAAACGGCGAAAGCGGCAACGTTGTGCAGATTGATATGATGCACACCGTGCTTAAAACGATTGATAACCGCCATGTTGTAATACCCAACAGCATTGTTGTGAACAGTCAGGTTGTGGATTATTCAAGCGAGGAAACGCGCCGCCTTGACCTTACCTTCTCGGTAAGCTATGAAAACGATACCGAAAAGGTTAAGCGCGTTATTACCGATGCCATGCTTGCAAACCCCGCCGTTTTAAAAGACCCCGCGCCCTTTGTGGGAGTTACCGAGTACGCCGCAAGCTCGGTTGATTTTACGGCGCAGGTGTGGTGCAAAACGTCCGATTATCTTCCGCTTTCTTTTAAGCTGCGGGAGGAAGTGCGCGCGGCGTTTGATAAAAACGGAATATCAATACCCTACAATCAGCTTGATGTTCATATAAAAAATGATTGACAAAACATAGTTTTTGACTTATATTAAATATGTTAATTTTTACCTACGAGGTGTGTTATGCGCATTTATGAAAATCCGCAAAAAACCAGTGAAAACAGGCTTAAAGCCCGCAGCTGGTATATTCCCGAGGGGGAGGGCGTTTTCCGCCCGCTTAACGGCGAGTGGCGCTTTGCCTTTTTTGAAAACGGCGATAAGGCAGGTAATATAGAGGAATGGGAAACTATTGAGGTGCCCTCCTGCTGGCAGGCAAAGGGCTATGAAAAGCCCAATTATACAAATATAAATTATCCTTACCCCTGCGACCCGCCCTATGTGCCCGATATTAACCCTATGGGCGTTTACGAGCGCAGCTTTGAGCTGACCGACGGCAGCCTTGATACATATTTGGTTTTCGAGGGCGTTTCCTCTGTTGCCGAGGTTTATATAAACGGTAAGTATGTGGGATTTACCGAGGGCAGCCACCTTATGAGCGAGTTTGATATTACCGAGTTTGTAAGCTCGGGTACAAATACCGTAAGGGTGAATGTGCGCAAATGGTGCTGCGGCAGCTACCTTGAGGATCAGGACGCTTTCCGTTATAACGGCATTTTCAGGGATGTTTATATACTTTCCCGCCCGCACGGACATCTTTTTGATATTGATATAAAGGCGCGGGATAACAGTATTTCGTGCATAGCCGACGCAGAGTATTCCGCCGAACTTTACGATGGCGAGCAGCTGCTTGAAAGGCAAAATTCATTAAACGGCAGGGTTGTGTTCAGCGTGCCCGAGCCGAGGCTATGGACTGCCGAGAACCCTGAACTTTATACCGTAAAGCTTTACACCGAGGGCGAAACAATAACACGACGTGTAGGCTTCAGAACAATTGCAATATCTGCCGATAACGAGCTGCTTATAAACGGAAAGCCCGTTAAATTAAAGGGCGTAAACCACCACGATACCGACCCCGAAAATGGCTGGACCATGAGCAGCGCCGATATTCTGCGCGATTTAAAGCTGATGAAACGGCTTAACATAAACTGTGTAAGAACCTCGCACTACCCGCCGTCGCCTGAGTTTCTTGATTATTGCGATGAGCTGGGGCTGTACGTTATTCTTGAGACGGATATTGAAACGCACGGCTTTGTGCGCAGATATGCCAATGTAGGCTACGGCTATGATGTGGACGATACAATATGGCCGTGTGCGAGCGATATGTGGCATAAGGAATTTTTAGAGCGTATGGAGCGCGCCTATGAACGCGATAAAATACACACGAGCATAATTATATGGTCTACAGGCAACGAGAGCGGCTTTGAAAAAAATCAGCACGATATGATTGAGTGGGTAAAAAGCCGTGACGATATGCGCCTTGCACACTGTGAGGACGCGTCCCGCAAGGGCACACCCGATAATACCGATATTTTCTCATGGATGTACCCGAGCGTTGAAGCGCTTTGCAACACCGCAGCGGATGAAAAAATAAATCAACCCGTGTTTATGTGCGAGTATGCGCATGCCATGGGCAACGGCCCCGGCGGAATATGGGATTACTGGGACGCAATATACAGTCACAAAAGTCTTATAGGCGGCTGCATTTGGGAATGGGCGGATCATGTCTTTCTGGAAAACGGGGTTCAGAAATACGGCGGCGACTTTGAGGGCGAGCTTACTAACGACGGTAATTTCTGCTGTGACGGTATGGTATTTGCCGACCGCAGCTTTAAGGCGGGCACGCTGGAAATTAAAAATACATATGCGCCTTTCCGCATCAAGTGGGAAAACGGAGCATTGCAGCTTAAAAACTGCTTTGATTTCACCTCGTTTGACGGGTATTCCTTTGAATACGAAATAACGGCGGACGAAGGAAGCCTTGAAAAGAAAATAGTAAGGCTGAATACTCGCCCCGGCGAGACCTTTGTGCTGTCACCTGCGGTGTCACTGCCCGAAAAAAGCCGCTTAGGCTGCTATATAACCGTTAAAATGACCGACCTTGAAGGCAGCGAGGTGGGCAGATTACAGGTGGAAATTCCTACCGATAAAATAAAGGAAGAAATTACCGCCGAGCCGCTGGAGGTTACCGAGACGGAGTTTGAAATTACGGCAGAGGGCGAAGGCTTTTGCTATGTGCTTTCAAAGCAGACCGGATTTTTTGAAAGCATTGTAAAGGGCGGCGAGGAATTACTCACAAAGCCTATGAAGCTTTCATATTTCCGCGCCACTACCGATAACGACCGAAACGTCAAGGCGCTTTGGGACAGAACGAATATATGGCAGGGCGAAAATTTCGACTGCGTGTTTAATAAGGTTTATTCTGCCAAAATACAGGGCAATAGGGCGTCGTTTAATATGTCGTCTGCCGGTGTTTCGCACCTGCCTTTCTTTAAATACACGCTTAATTACGAATTTTTTGCCGACGGCAGCGTTAAAACCGAGCTTTGCGGCGATATTCGCGAAAATGTTATTTGGCTGCCGCGCTTAGGTTTTGAATTAACTATGCCCCTGACTTACGGTAAGTTTAAATATTTCGGAAACGGCCCGCTTGAAAGCTACCGCGATATGACCCACCACGGGGTGATAGGTGTTCATTCGTCTGACGCAGGCAGCGAGTATGTGAATTACGTCCGCCCGCAGGAGCACGGCAACCACACCGATTGCAAATGGCTTGAGGTTTCGGATAAGCTGCGCTTTGAGGCGGAGGACAAAATGGAAATATGCGTTTTGTCGCACAGCATAGAGCAGCTGACGGCGGCTGAACATACCGATGAAATAGCCGAGCCTGACGCTACGCATATAAGAATCGATTACAAGGTTTCGGGCATAGGCTCCGCTTCGTGCGGCCCCGAGCTTGATAAAAAGTACCGATTGGATGAAAAGCACATTTCATTCGCATTTAAAATGAGTCTGATATAATGCTTTGCGGCTGTTATCTGTTTTGGCAGATAACAGCCGCATTTTTTGAAGTAAGAGTGAAGAGGTAAGAGGTAAAAAGTAAAAATCCCCATTCTTACGAATGAGGATTTCAGTCTGTCGAATAACCCTAAATTTCAAGCGAGATTTAGGGTTATGAGTTTTGTT
>OOIG01000330.1_pt1 | contig 41377 bp, 52 predicted proteins | sample 1692091 | NCBI WGS metagenome assembly OOIG01 (sample SAMN06348188, study PRJEB24527) | human gut metagenome | biome: human gut; feature: ankylosing spondylitis patient; material: feces | host: Homo sapiens | place: China | collected 2015-10 | reverse complement strand
CGTGACTGCTGAGCTTCTATACGACGAGTTGGGGGAGAAGTGGCGCACCATGATCGATACGCCGGAGAGGATTCTGAGCGATATGCGTAATGCCTACGACTGGGCAATGCGGCAGGAGATGATTCCCGTAATGATGAATCCGGCCCGTGTGGCCGGAGGGAAGCTCGGCGATATGCTGTCCCTCGCTCGTCCCGAGGGCGGCCATGAGCCCGCGCTGCCGCCTAAGCGCATGCCGGCTTTCTTTGCTGAGCTGATGAAGCTCGTGCCGCGCAGTCAGTCTGCGCGCTGTCTGGCCTTCGCCATTCTCACGTCGGCCCGCAATTCAGCCGCCAGAGAGGCCACGTGGGATGAGATTCAGCAGGACGATGAGGGACAGTGGTTCCACGTCATCCCGCGCGAGCGGATGAAAATGAAGTCAGACAAGATTCCTTTTGACCGGAAAACGCCGCTCTGCGCTCCGGCGAAAAGTCTTCTGGACACCGCGCCGCGCTTTCCGGGCGAAGGCCGCAACTTCATCTTCCCCAATATCAATCAGGGAAATTTGTCTCCATTCAGCCTCGATGCCGTGCGCTCTCTGCTGAAGAGAATGCACGACAGGCAGAGGGCAATCGACGGCATAGGTTGGGTCGATCCGGAGCAAAAGGCGAAGGACGGAAAGCCGAGAATCGTCACCCTTCACGGACTGGCGCGGGCCACTTTCAACACGTGGGCGAAGGACGCGAAGGGCTATGGGCACAAGTCTTTCTCTCGCGACTTGCGTGAAAGCTGTCTCGATCACCGAAACGAATCGTATCAGTGCGCCTATGACCGCGAACAGGCGCTCGGTGACATGCGTGAGGTATTTGATGCTTGGGGAAAGTTTTGCCTGTCCGAAATCAAGTAATAGTCCTTCGTCAAGGTATATATTTTCTTGACATAATCCGCAGTGTAAACTCAACAAGTCTTTGGGTCGACGTATGACTGATTCATGTGATTTCTACATTATCAATGGTCCTGTCGATGAACGGATGGAAGCCATGGTCACGATAGCTATTCATCCCACTAGTAGCGACACGTGTGCGATTTTCCTTACAACTTATGGAGGTTCTGCTGACGTAGCCTATCGCGTTATGCGTCTCTTTCAGCGGAGGTATTCGCGTGTGAAGGTTGCTGTTTTTGGCCAGTGCAAAAGCGCCGGAACGATCATGGCTATCGGTGCCGACGAGTTGTATATGTACGAAACAGCAGAACTTGGTCCTCTTGACGTTCAAGTCTACGATGGAGTTAAGTCATCAATGAACTCTGGACTTGACTTCAATACTGCGTTGGCAATCGCTAGAAGTGAGGTAGTAGATTCTTTTGCTACGGCATTCCAAATGATGACGTCGGCAAAAGTTTCTAGAATGCACGCCATAGAGGCGGCTGGGAGAATCGCACAAAGTGTGGCTTCAGCTCTGTACTCACAAGTTGACCCAGTGACGATAGGTGCAATGCAGCGATCCATTGCTGTTGCCATGGAATATGGAACAAGATTGGCTAAAAGGCCAAATTCGATTTCACCAGAGAAGTTGAGAAAGCTGATTGCAGGGTATCCTGCGCATTCTTTCTGTATTGATCGAGATGAGGCTCAAGATCTTTTTCGTTCAGTACGCAAACTAGAAGAAGACAAAAGCTTAAAGTCTGTACTAGCAAAGTATATGTCTAAAATTTCAACACCAAATCAGGATAGGTGTTACGTCCTTAAGGTAGACCCAAATGAAACAGTCAGAACCCAGCCTGCAGAAGCGCAGGAATCTGCAACACATCAAGACACCGGAGTTGCAAAAAGAGATCGTAAGTCTGGCGAAAAAGAGTCTAAGCAACCAAAATCAGAAACAAGTTCTTGATATTTTCAACGAGACATCTCGCAAGATCGCCGAGATCGAGACTTACGACTTTTCTAAGTTTTACCAGACTAGAGCGAGTTTGTGAGATTAATGTACCTTCCCCCGCCACTTCGGCGGGGTCTTTATTTCTAAGCTGGCTGTGCGGCTTTGTCGTGGTTGAGGCCTTTGACCCAGTCGATGATGTCGGACTTTCGCCAACGGCGGGCGCGTTCTGTGATGTTGAAGGGACGGGGAAAGTTCCCGTCAGGATCGTTTGTCTTTTTCCAGACGGTGCTTACGCCGATGCCTAGCATGGCGGCTACTTCTTTGTCCGACAGCATCAGTTGCATAGGTGGTGGAAGTACGGTTTCTGCTTTTCTGCGTTCTCTCATTTGTGTGTCTCCTTACTGTCGAATTCGATCATCGCGTCATTGATGGCGGCCTGCAGCGCGAGCGCTTCCTGATCACTCATGTCGATCAGCCAGATCAGCCTCTTTGCTGTGTGACAAGTGAGCCGTATGCGGCCGTTTCGAAGGGGCCGGAGTTTGACGGTCATCTTTGGGTAACTCACTGGCACGATCCGTGTTTTCGCATCACTTGTTTTGGTTGAGGATGGCTCTTGCATGACTCGGTTCCTTTTCAAAGAGCAAAACCAAAGTTGGTTTCTCCAGTCGGATGAAAGTTTGTTTGTCTGGGATGCACCAGAAGATGGCACCTTCGTCTTCTTCGAGGTAGTCGATCTCGCAGCGTTGGTGGACGTAGGCGATGCCGACTTTGCCTAACTTGTCCATCCCTTTTTGGGTGGAGTCTTTTGGATCGACGATCCAGCAGCCGCCATTCCCGACTTCCATGATTGCCTTGGTGAGGCTCATCCGGCGGGCCTCACGTCTGGCTGTTTCATGCTCACTGCGGTAGCACTCGCGCATCATGAGTGAGTACGTAGCCAGAGCGTGCTCAAGCGGCTCAAACATTGCCTCGACGTAAGACGGCTTGGCAGGTTTGCCGGTCTTGTAAGCTTCTTCGGAGAGTCCCAAAAGGCACTGAGTCGCGGCCGTCCCCATTGTCGCAAGCAACTCGTTCTCGTCTGATCCGTTGAATCGTTTGGAGAATGCGTAGAACTGCTTTAGTGCGAAAAGGATGTCTTTGTACCGTTCCGGATCGTATGTTCCCAATCGGATCAGATTGAGATCGACATTGACCACGTCGTCGATGCGCTTGATGTCGGACTCAGTCAGTTGTCCCCAGCTGTCATACGCCCACGTCGGAATCTTCGGCCTGCCGGGTTGGTACTTCTTGGTGCGTTTCTTTTTGGGTTTCATGACAAAGAAAAAGCCGCCCGAAGGCGGCTGTGGTTTGGTTTAGTCAGCGTTGTTTCGTGATGCCCAGTGCTTGTAGCATTCAAGCGCCTTCACTGGAAATCCGATCTTTTCGAGGTCTTTCTCAAGGAAGACGAGATTCAGGTCGTGGATGGCGTCCCAGAGTATTCCAGCGTGTGGCGATTCCATGGCGCGCATGGTTTGATAGACAAGGTCGATCTCCTTTTTGAACAGATAACGCCAGCAATAGACGAGCGTGCGGACGTGTTCGCAGAACTCAGCAGAGGCTAGGACTTGCGCTTTGGCGATCTGAGGCAACTCATGAATCGGTTCCTGCCCTCGGACAACGGGTGTTCTCAAGTCAACCGTGCGAACGAAGTCGATTGCGGCACCAAAGTCCTTTGCGAGGATTTCGGTGTAGCGCGGGACTTGGAAACGTGCGTAGAGCGCGCGGTACACGGTCTGGTAGTGAGCCGACACAGCCTTGGCACGTCTGGCGACTTCCTCGCGCAGCTGGAGCTGTTGCGAGGGCGTGATGGTTGCGATCGGGCATTCGTAGTGACCTTGCTTGCGGATGGCGGGCAGAACCTCGTTTGTGACCCAACGCTTGAAGCGTTTGGCGTTTTCGAGCTTTGAGCCGAAGATCAGGGCGTAGAGGCCGGACTCGTTGACGCAGTTGACCGTTTGGCGGCCTCCCTTGGTTTCGATCTCAGCTTTGATGATGTCTTCCGTATCGACGTGATCAGCAACGGCTTTGCGAGCGTTGGATAGCCCCAACGCTGTGCAGATGTCGATTGCTACGAAAAGAGGAGTTTCGGCCGTGCCGAGGGTGCGAACCTGAGAGTTCTCGAACGAGAAAATAGCGAGTGCAGACATTGCTGTCTCCTTCTAGTACGGGTTGTGTTCCCGGCACCACGACGCCAATCATGGTGGGCGGGCGTTGCAGGTTGGCGTACCGGCTAGAAGGCTCCGGCCTCCCGAAGGAGCCTGCAAGCCCGCCCGTAAAGGAGACTTGCAAAGGGGGTAACGGATGGTTACTCCCTTGCGATCAACCAACAAAAAAGCCGCTCACGACAACTTGGCGGCTGACCGCCTTCTAGAAACGGGACGCCAATCCCGCGCTTCGATTTAGAAGCAGAGGGAAGACTACCCGAAACCAGAGGCGCTGTCAAAAGTTACTTTTGAGATGAAGACGCATCAACCTGCTGAACTTTCTCTCCGTTTACTGTAATTACAAGTTCAATTCTTTGCGGCTGCAGTTGCTGAATCGGTGCGGATTGAGAGGATGAGATTGAAGGTTGAGGAGCCGTCTTCGTCCAAGCAGCGTTATATACGGCTAAACCGATACTAACCGCGAGCGTAAGGCACGCAGTAGCAACGGTACCTACCGCCCAGCGGGTAACGGAAGAAGTGTTGTCATAACATTTAGCTATGGAAGAGTGAACTTCCTTGACAATTTCATCCTTGAATTTGAGCAGGTCTTCTCGTGTTGCAAAAGATTTAGAACGCTCATTGAGCGCAATCACGGTCTCTTTCAATGAAGGCGTTACAGCTCCATCAATAGAAACGTTTCGTCCTGCTGTATTCGTAGATTGGGTACTCCCATCAACACTCATTTTTGTCCCTCTTTTGTTTTTCTATCGCATTCAAGACGTGAGGAAGGGCGAAAAGCTTCACTTGCCCGCAATGTTTACATTGCACCTGAATAACTGGCGTACAAGTCTCATTGAATTCAAGATGAAAATCACCATCCGGCGCGTTTGGTTCTTCGATCAAGCGATTCAGAGCGCCAACCGTTACTTTTTCGTCCTGTTCCATGTATATGGTCCACTTCGAGTGATGACAAACGTCGCATACAAATTTGAACGTCAAGAGGTAGTCGATTACGTCTTGTAATATCGGCTGGTAAAGCTTTCGCTGCATTCTTAACTCCATCGGTAAATACCGCCAGTTCGCTTTCCACGGCGAACAAGGCTTGCGGGGTGGAAACTCGTCCCGATGGATAACGAGCCGCATTTGAATGCGCCCGCAAGCCTCGTTCCGTGTTTCTGCCCCTGTGAACGACAGAGAAAGTATGCACGATTCTGAGGCGCTCAGTTTTTGTCAGACTCTTTGTCTCGCTTATTTGCAGGTCTCCTCCTCAGCGATACGCTTCAGCTGACGCTTGATCTTGAACTCGACTTCCGACTCCACGTCGTAGTCTTCTGGGGCAGTTTTGTTATGCAGGTAAATGAGTTGGTCGACCATGATCTTGACGTCGGCCAGTTCCTCGAAAAAGTTCACAAGATGGTCGGCCTCGCAACCGTCAAACTTTTTGAGGTTTTTGATGGCGACGATCAATTCGGCCATCTCTTCAATTGTCTTTTCGGCTTGAGCGTCGAAGCCGTAGTGATCCGCTATCTTCTTGAGGCGGGGATCAATCTCGAATCTTTTTGTCATGTATGAAAAGGCCGCATTGCTGCGGCCGCTCCTTAGTTGGTTCATTGTGCGTAAGCTTTGACCCAAGCCTCGTTGGGTGCATCCGGACGTGTCCTGGCTAGATTTGGTTGTGGAGCTTTTTCCTTGATAACAGCTCTCGCAAGTGCGTCGAAACGAGTTTTGACTTCGGCTAGTAACGTCTCACATTGCTCCAGGGCGGTATTAAGTTCGTCTTGTGTTGGCTCATATCGCGCGATGAAAAGCTTGGCTGGCGACCATGCTCCGGAAAGGCGCGGGTCGTAGCTCACGAAGTCAACCCATTTGCGACCGGTACAGAGCAGTTGCACGAGCATCTGCGGTTTGTACTCTTCAGGCACAATTCCCGCGGCCACGCGCTGCAGGTGAACATTTGTGCTGTACGGGCACTTGATTTCGAGTAGTCCGTCTTCTCCCACAAGACCGTCGGGGGACGCTCCGAAGAACTCAATCGTTGGGTGTGGGATAAATCCCACGAGGTCCACGAGTTCGCCAGTAGCGTCTTCGTAGGCATCGCGCGCTTCATCCTCATGGTCGCGGCCCCACTGAATCGACGGCGGATTGCCGATACCTTCCGGCTGGTTTGTGACACGCTCGCTGATGAGTGTGTCAATCAGAGCCTCATAGGCAGCAGTGGGCTTTCCGTCCTTTCTGCGCTGAAGCACGGCAGCAGCGCGTGAAGCCGTCAAGCAACCGCAGCGGTCTGCGAACCATTGCGCTGTCTGCTGAAGCGGGCTACTCATGGCAAACCTCCCTGCATGGCTTCGATGATCTTCTTGGCAAGATCGACTTCGCCGGATGTGCGCAGGGCTTCGCGCTCATCCTTTGAACAACTCTTCCAGAACTCGACCCATGCCTCCTTGCTGGTGTTGGCCGCGGCTCGGTTTCTCTCAACGAGATCATTGGAGACGAACGGTTGCGCCTGTTCGGCCGGCGGTGATGGCTTATCGTCAGGGTCAGGGGTTCCAGCAACAGGAATGCAAAAGAGCTGAAACATGAGGCTTTTGTAAGCGTAGCTCATTGCTTTGCCTGCCGCCTTGTCGCCGGTGTCTGCTCCTTCGCCGAGAGACTCGACGCAGAAGTGGCTGCCGTCTTCCGTGCTGGTGATCTGGTACGACACCTTGATACGCACGAGCCTCATCTTGCCAGCTGTGCTGTCCGGCTCCTTCTCGATGCGCACTGGAGCGATAACGATGTGATGCTTCGGCAGCAGCGGAGCGAGTGCTGCGTACACGTCCTCGATGCCGCGGTAGGCGTAGTTGAACTGTCCGCCCTGCGACTTCCTGGCCTTTTCGATGCCGTGTTGTCTGAGCTCGTCTGTGAGCTCCGAGATTGCGGTGTAAACCTTTGCTTCTGTCATAGATGCTCCTGGATGAGCGGATAAATCTTCCAAAAGAAAAGCGCAGCCACTCCGGCGAAGGAGACTGCGCTGCTGGCGATTAGCACGCGGTACTTTTTGAAGAACGCCCGGCGCGCCTGCCATTTGTGGATCAGCGCCTTGCGCTCTAGGTGTTTCTGCAGTGCCGGATCGAAGTAAGCCTCTTTCATGTCGGCTCCGGAAAAAGAAAAAGCCCCGCGGATGCGAGGCTTGTGTGGATACGAAAAAGCCGCCCGGAGGCGGCTTCAAGAAGTTCATTTTGACTGCGGCGACTTGTCGTCAGAGTCATGTGTTTTCTTTTTCCATTGGCTTTTGAGTCCGTCAATGTGCTCGAACAGATCTTGTTTTATCTCAGCCCACATGGGATCGAGAATAAAGTCAATACCCTCTCGACGGGCTAATTTTGCTGCCGGAACAAAATCGCTATCCCCAGCGATCAAGATAATCTGGTCGACTTGTTTCTTGTATGCCAAGGAGGCGATGTCGACCCCAATTCGCATATCAACACCTTTTTGCGTCGCTACGAACATGAAGTCTTTTTCTGTGACAGAGCGGACGTCCCTTCGTCCGGTAAAAATTTGCTTTGTAACTTCTGGACGAAGGTTATAGTGGCTTTGTCCCGCTAGGGTTCCGAGCCGTAACGCAAACTTTCTTCTTCTGCGCAGCTCCGAAAGAAAATTGAATGTCCAGGTGTAGGTGTCAGATTTATCCAGGTCAATATTCTTCTGCAGAAAAGGATGAAAGATGCTTCTTCTTCCAATAGGCTCACAGTCGTAATAAAAAATACGGTAGAGCTGGCGAGACTCATGCCCGTCAGTGTCCCTTAAATGAGCCTGGCAATACGCCGTCAGTTCCTTTGCACGTTCTTCGGCGGTCTTTTTTCCCCAGAGGAAAGAGGCTCTTTTTCTGTAAAAACCTCCATCCACCAAAATTGCAGTTCTTGTCATATCGGAAATGCAGAAAAAATGAGACCCCAGGATTCGGACATCCCCGTATCATAGGGAAGCGTACTACCAGGGGTCTAGTTAGACTGTAACCCTCACGGGTTCCGGTACGCGTATGTTACGAAATTAACTGCCGAAAAGTGCACTGCAGGAGGTGTTTTATTGATCTATATCAACATTTGTGGCTACGCATAGCCACGTCAACCCGCTCAGTCTTTCGGAAATTCCGAATACCTGAGCGGCCTCACGTGGCTCCTCTCTTTCGAAAGGAGATTAGCCTGACGGGGCGGCTTCACCCCCGCTAACGGTCTACGGTTGACTACGTAGCCGTGCCGCGCTCGGCTCCACTCTTGCCAAAGAGCTTCATAGCGTCCGGGGACTCACACCCCTAGTCGTCTCTTTTCGTGAGTTGCGTCCTTTTGTCTGCCGCCCCGGGGTCTTTGGTATCGAGCAGGAGAGAACTCGATCGGAGCGGCAGACAGAAGGACTCCCTTCTGTGGTGGTTAGTGGCCTGGCATACAGGCGATTGCGTACATACAGATCAGGAAGGTGGCGATGGCCACGATCAAACCGATTGGCGAATCGCCGTGTTCGTCCGCCGTGAGCATCCAGTCAAGCAGCTTCCGCATCGATCTGCTCCTTCACTTCATTGATGAATCCTTCGGCGTACTCGACCAAGGACAAGGCGCCTGAATGGCCGGCGGAAACATCGATTTGGCCGCCCTTGTAGGCAAGGACAAGGCCGCAGTCGGTGAGCGACCATTCGGCTACGAGCTGGTTGCGCACGGTGTTGATCTCCCCCTCAGTGTTGGCCTTGAGGTTTCGGATGCCCAGGCAGAAGTCCTCGAACGGAATATCCATCAGCCAAGCCTTGAATCCGTCGTAGCTCGAGACACTGATGTCAACTGTCTTGCCGTCACGGCAACGCAGGTGGCAGTAGACGCCTCGAGCAATGCCGCGTTCGTACTTTCCGTCAATGGGCTTGAAACGATTTGTCATGTCGGTTCTCCTCACCACGGGTGGCGGCGGACCGCCTCGCGCTCTTCTTCATCGGTGATCGCGTCCTGGTAGGCAACGCGCTCTTCGCTGCGAATCGTGTCGGCGTCGTTGTAGGCTCCGAAGGCGTCTTCCAGGAAGTCCGCAAAGTAGCCGGCAACCCAGTATCGGACGGAGCTGTCGCTGATGCTGTTGAGGTGCTGGCAGATCAAGTCGTCAACGTCCTCTCTGAACTGCGCCAGGATTGCGTCGCAACCTTCCTGAATGCGTTTTTCCTCGGCTAGGCCGAAGGTGTCGATCGTGGGCGAGTGGATCATGGTGTTTTCTTTGCCAAGGCAAGCTTGAAAATTCGTAAAGAAAACTTTAAATTAAGGCTGAGAAAAAATCAAGTGCAACTTGAGTTGAGAAATTCAACAACTCAAGCAGAACTTGATTTTTGTCAAAGTTTGGGCGCAAAAAAACCGCCCCGAAGGGCGGTGTGTGTCACTGTTTACCAGATCCTATTTTTGTATCAGGTCCCGTAACTTCGGAAGTTGTTCGTGCTGTGTGGCAGGAAGATTTAATTCCGCCAACGAGAGAACGTCTTCAGGAATCTGTCTTTTCTGAAGTCGTTTCAACAGCTTGCTTAGGTCCATTGTTTTGCTGCTCTTCTGGGTTGTTTTCGTGCTTAGAAGTTTTGGTACTGTCATTCTGTTGCATCCATTTGTTGTACGACTCAACAAATGGGCCTCCTTCCTGAAGCTTGCGCTGGTGAGCTAAAACGCCACAAAAATTGTTATAGAAAATCTCTTCAGGTGGGGTCCAATGCGAGACCTTATTGAAAAGATCTTTAGCCTCATCTTCGTCAATAACGAATGAGTGGGTCGGGTACGATGATACTAATTTTTGCAACGCATCCTTCTTGAGGGACTGCGATTTTCGAACTAACCTCTCCCCATAGTTTAACGCGATTGACATGGCTCTTTGCATCTCTGCGACCCTCTGAGGGTCAATCTGCGCATAAAGAGGAGCAGCAATACTAGCAGTTAGTTGGGCAGCTAAATCACCCGCGAGACGGGTTGAAATTTTTGTGCCGAATCGAATATCGACGAGATTCTGCGCAAAACTCTTTCGCATGTGGTTGGAGATTGCTTCCATAGCCTCAATGATGTCCAACCCCGAGGCCTGAGCCCCGAACTCGTCGTGCTTCATGACCTGAACATCCAGAGGTCCGAGCTCCCCAAGGTCGCCAAATGCGATTTCGTTGGCAGCGATGGCAATCAATGTTCCGGCACTTTTACAGTAGCTAGAGACCACTAGACGAATGATGTCGTAGTTGTTTTGTAGACACTTTGCTATACGATAGCCGGCATCAGGGTCACCGCCTTGTGTGGTAAGAAACAGAACGCATTCTTTATTCTTGCAAGTTTTCTTTTTCTCCTTGATGGCCCTGTTTAGATCGAAAAATAAGGGAAAGTCGATTTCTCTCGAAATGACGATCAAATCCTTATCGGTAGATTTTTCTTGAGTTGGCTTTTTGGTTGGTACTTCTTGCTTTGGCATATGTGGCTCCAAATGTTTTCACCTCATCCTCGTCCGCTTCTCAACGACGACGTCTAACGCTTCTCGCCAGTCCATGAATAGACAATTCGACCGATTACGCGGAATGAGCACGACTCGTCCGTTAGGTCGATCGTGATGGGCTTGTAAGCGTCGTTGTCACTGATGAGTGCGAGCTTCCGCCCGGGCAAAACCTGAATGCGTTTTGCGAAAAGCAGCCCGTCAAACCCGACGACAAAAAGGCCGTCGCGGGTCACGCGCTCCAGTGATGTGTCGAGCAGTACGAAGTCATTGTCTTTCAGTGTTGGCTCCATGGAGTCGCCCACGACCGCATGAACAACGAGTGATTTGTGGTTTGCCCCTGGCAAGGTTTGGTGCAGCCATTCACTCGACAGACCAATCATTTTCACCACGCAATCATCCGCCTCAGTGACGTAATCGCCAAAGCCAGCGCTGGCTTCAATGTTGAGCTGCGGCACAACGACGACTCCCGACTGGGGATCGGTCAAAGAATGCGGCTCTTCGCTTCCATACATTAGCCACTGCAGAGATACCCCGAGTAGATCGGCTAGTTCTCGCAGGCGAGCAGCCTTAGGAACAGACCCCTGCTGCCATAAATAGACCGACTGCGCACTGACTCCCAAATGCTTCGCGAGGGAAGCGACCGAAAGTCCGGCTCTTTCTCGAGCCTCTTCAAAACGTTTTGCAAAAGACATGCTTGCTTCTCCTTACTTCGCAGGATACAAGGAGAGGTTGAAATTTAATATCAAGCATGACTTGATATTTTATTCAAGTTGAATTAAAGTTTTTCTCAACTTTCAGCAAGGAGAAGTTGAATGAAACTTCAAGAGGGCTTAAATTCTTTGTCTGGCGTCGAGCTTGCAATCAAGCAACTGAACGGGAAGGCATACGCGTTGGCCAATTTGTGCGGTGTTTCCCAGCAAGCAGTCTCGCTCTGGCGCAAAAAGGGAGTCATTCCTCCGGAACGAGTCAACCTCGTGTCTGGTCTTCTTGGTATCCCGCGCGAAAAGCTAAACCCAATTTTTGGCAAAAACTGACGCCAACAGCAACAGGAGTCGCTATGAACTTCGTCCAGTTCCACATAGGCGACTGGGACTCAAGCACAAGGTTGCTGTCGCCGCTCGAAAAGGGCGTCTACATTGATCTTCTGTTTTTGTACTACTCGCTAGAGCGTCCGCTTATGCGTTCGGAATGCGATCGCATCTCCCGAGCATATACGGCAGAAGAGAAAAACGCATTGGAGTACATCCTTGGGCGGTTTTTTATGGCTGACGGTGAGTCGTACCGGCATCAGCGCTGCGATAAAGAGATAGAAGCCACACGGTCTAAATCTGTTAAGGCCGCAGCATCGGCAAAAGCCCGATGGGACAGGCAAAAAGCAAATGAGTCTCAGAAGAAAATGAAGACTTCGCAGATGCAAGACGCATGCGCCAATCATGCAAACGCATCTGAAACGCATATGCAAGATGAATGCGATCGCAATGCGGACGGAATGCTAACCGATAACCGTAAACCGATAACCATAACTACTGAAGAAAAAGTAGAAAAAGAAGCGAAAAAGGCCAAACGCGAGCCGACCGTTTCTTTCCCTGACAGCCTTCCTGCGGAATGGCGTCAGGCTGCTTCGAGCATTCGTCAAGACGTGACGCCGGAGAGAGTTTTTCTGAAGCTCCGCGGCAGGTATGCGCCCACGACTACCAAAAAGACGATGGGCAACTGGCGAAAGATTTTCCTCGGCTGGATCGGCAGAGAGTACCCGGAGACAGGCAAGGCATTAGGCAAAGCGCCCTTGCCTCCGCACAAAGACCCGGCATTCCACTTTGGCAAAGAGTATTACGACAAATCCGTGAACCCTGACGGGACCACGAACTGGGGAGTTTGATGATGCAAACAGGATTTCAATCGCTTGCCGAGATCGTTGGCGGTCAAGGTTTCGGTTGCGTGAAGTGGCACGACGAAGAGCGTTGCTGCGAGTCCCATGGCCGCTATGTGGCGCGCGTGGTTTTTGTCGGTGAACGCAAAGTGTCTGATGGTTATTGCCCCGTCTGCTATCGATTGCAGGAAGAGGAAGCTGCCAGAGGTCGCGCTGCTGTTTACGCACAGATCGAGGCTGAGCGCGAGCGGCAGCGTCTCGAAGAGGCTCTTGGCCGCGCATGCATCCCTGCCGATTTCAGAGATAAGACTTTCGACACGTTCATTGCCGATACGCCTGAGCTGCAGGCGGCTCTCAGTCTTGCCAAGCGTTTCGTGTCTGGGTGGCAAAAGGCTCGAGAAGGCGGCTATGGACTGCTCTTTTACGGTAATCCTGGCACCGGCAAGTCACATTTGGCCATTTCGATCATCAAAGCCTTGCTTCCGCAGGCTGCCGGTCTATACACGCGAGTTCCCGACATGATCGGCTACATCCGTGCGCAGTAGCATCCGGATAGCGAGACGAGTTCTTATGCAGCTATTCGACGCTATGTCGATCTTGATCTTCTGGTGCTCGACGAGCTGGGCGTTCAGTCCGGATCGATCAATGAGCAGACGTTGCTCTTTGAGGTGATTGACGCTCGTCTGTCCGAAAACCGACCGACGATCTTCCTGTCGAATTTGGCGCCGGTTGATCTGGTGCCGATCATCGGCGAGCGTCTCGTCGATCGTATCAAGGGCAAATGCGTAGCACAGCGATTCTCTGGCGAGTCTCGTCGCAAGTCGTTGACCGCTGACATCTTTGGGGAGGCGGCATGAGGTTACTTCTTCTTCTTAGGCCTTGTTGCTTCGATCTTGGCGGTCCACTCATCGGCCTCTGCGGCCATACCGAAAAGCTCTTCAGCAAGGCGGTTTGCGAATCTAGACAGTGCACCAGACACGGCCAGAGCTTCATCGCTGCCTACGGAAAAGTCAATGACGGAGTTGTGAACCGCATCATTACCGACGAGTCGACAGACGTGGGCAAGCTTACTCATTGTCACCGGAAGGCCAAGAGAATTGATTTTTTCGTCGAGATTACCGCCTTTTGCGCCAGATGCATTGACCGTGCGTTCAACACAGATTCTCAGCATTGCGCACGCTGCTCGCGGGGACAGATTGATGATGCTTTGCGCCTCTTCGAAGACCTCTTTGGCCTCTTGAGGCATGCACTCGGCAGCGGGGATTCCGCTTCCTGTAGGGAAAACAAGTTTGTCTTTCTCAAACAGAGCAATTCTTTTGCACCCACGACATACCGCAACGTAGTACTCGCAAGAACTAAAAAAACTAAAAGCCTGATTGGTTGTTGTTTTCCCAAGTTGGGCCCCCTGGAAAGGGTACTTATCAACGAACGCGGCAGAACTGGGAGTTAGAGATTCAACGACAGGAAGAGCGGATAACGAATTTGGAGCACCGCAGTGTGGACAACTGATGTCAAATTTTTTGGCGAAGGGAAAATCGAGCAATGACATACGCAACCTTTGTAAGAAACAGAAATCAAAAAACCGAACAGGCCTTTCAGGCTATTGAGGACGCTAAACGAATTTTGGCAGACCTTGAGCAAATCACTGTTCGAGCTGCAGACGGAAAGCTCCCGGACATCGGTGAGACCGCGCACCTGACTCACGGATTGCGAGAGGCTGTCGACCGAATCTTGGTCGGGATTGTGGAATCGGCGACGTTGCCGTGCGGACAGGAGGCGGCATGAGCAACGAGTTTCTGGCGGTGATGCTGCTCATCCAGTCGGTCACTCTTGGAGTGGTAGTGCTTCAACTGCGACTGCTGACGAGTGTCTTTCGTGAGCTAGTCGAGAAGATCGACAAGTGGGACGAGGCAATGCGAGCCAGGACGTGGATTTTCAAGCAAGTGAAGAGCAACGAACAACAAAGAGGAAACGCATGAGCGGGATCGATAGAGACAAAGACGCATACAACGAGGGTAGGAGCGCGGCTATTCGCGGCGAAGCGCTCAACCAATACCAGCCTAGCTACAAGCGCCGTCCCGAGCTCTGGACGCGTTTTCAGCTCGGTTATCTCGACGCTATTCGAGACATGCGCCGGGCAAAGATGCGGGAGCCGAAAAATGTTCGCTGAAGGTTACGCTAAGGCTCGGCTCTACGCGAAGGGACGGCTCAAGTCCGGGCAGATGAATCGCACAGAAAAGGCCTACTCCAATTTCCTCGAAAGCGAGAAGCATGCCGGCAGGATTACGGCCTACTGGTTCGAGGCTCTCAAGCTGAAGATCGCTGAAGGGGCTTGTTTTTACACGCCCGACTTTCTTGTTCTTCGCCCGGACGGCACGCTAGAGCTTCACGAAGTCAAGGGCTCGCCGGCCATTTTCGCAGACGACGCGAAGGTGAAGGTCAAGGCTTGCGCCACGCAATACCCCTTCCCGGTGTTCGTCGTTTTTCCCAAAAAGAAAAGTTCAGGAGGTGGCTGGGATGTCCAACCCTACTAAGGAAGTTTTCGATGGCCCGCACGAAAAAATCGGCGTCTCAACTTTGCTGCCGTCCGTGGCAACAGCTCGACTTGTTTCCGCAGCTCAAAAGTGCCGAGAGCTCCCCATCGGATCCATCCCGAGAAAGAAGATGCTCGACAAGGCAATTGAAGAAGCCAGAGCCATGTGTCCACAAGCCTTCAGGCGATCGGATGACACTAGTGGCTGTGAGCCTAAACGGGATCCGAGTCGGTGAGGATTCGCCTCATGCTAAGTACACCGACAATGAAATTGATTCAGTCTTCAGACTGCTTGATGAGGGGTATTCCTTTGCGGATGTGGCGCGGATGATGGACATGCCGAAATCGACGGTTTGGGCCATATCGAAAGGTTTGATGAGAGCAACAGTGGTAGACAGATGGGAAAAGAGACCGTGCAGGAATTGACTGACAAACAGGTCAGGTTCGTTGAGGAATATCTGGTTGATTTCAATGCCACTCAGGCAGCTATTCGTGCCGGGTATTCTCCGAAAACTGCGAGCAGAATTGGGCCGGAGCTGCTTGGAAAAACTTGTGTTGCAAGAGCTGTGGAGCAGGGAAAGAAAGACGCCGCGAAGAAGTGTGAACTGACCCGCGCGGAGTTGGTTCGCATGAATGTTGAGTTCTACAAAATCAATTCAAATTTGGTTCCAAAGATCAACTTTGACGGTGAACAGGCGAGAAACGAAAAAGGCGAATTGGTTTGGAAGATGGTGGATGCAGCGGCTGCCGGAAAGGCTCTGGATATGCTCAACCGGTACAAGAACCTTTACGAAAAAGACAACAGGCGTGAACTCGCCGGCGGCTTGTCGTTCTCTTGGGGTAAGTAGGAGAAGCCCTGATGCAGCAGGTTGTTATCCCGTACACGCCGCGTTATCCGCAGACTGAAATCCATGGGCAACTGGAGGAGCACCGCTTTTCGGTCCTGGTCGCACATCGACGCATGGGAAAGACCGTGTTGGCCGTCAATCACCTGATCAAGCGCGCCATCACAGACCAGAAGGAGCGTGGCTTCTACGCTTACATTGCGCCTTTTCGTATCCAGGCTAAGGCCATCGCTTGGGCATACCTCAAGCACTACACGGCGCCGATCCCGATGCTGAAGGTCAACGAGGGAGAGCTTTCGATCACGCTTCCGAACGGTGCAGTGATCCGCATCTTCGGTGCCGATAATCCGGATGCACTTCGCGGGCTGTACTTTGACGGCGTTGTGATGGACGAAGTTGCCCAGATGAAGCCTGAAGTCTGGGGCGAAATCATTCGACCGGCTCTTGCCGACCGTAACGGTTGGGCTGTGTTCATCGGTACGCCCAAGGGGGTGAACCTTTTCTCACAGACCTACGACAAGGCTCTGGAGCTGATGAGCAAAGGAGATCCGGAATGGATTGCCATGCTCTACTCAGTTGATCAGACGAATGTCATCCCGGAAAAGGAGCTGGCTTCCCTCAAAAACGAAATGAGCGAAAACGAGTTTCGGCAGGAATTCTTGTGCGACTTCAATGCGGCCGCGGATAACGCATTGATTTCGATTGACCTTGTGCAAGAGGCGGTAACTCGCCAGTATCGCGAGCATCAATACGCATCGGCGCCTCGAATCATGGGCGTGGACGTGGCTCGCTTTGGTTCGGACAGTTCTGTGATTTTCAAGCGGCAGGGACTTGTGGCCTTCGAGCCGATCATCATTCGCAAGTTTGACAACGTAGCCGTGGCGCAGCAGGTTGCAATGCAGATCGTCGAGTTCAAGCCGGATGCAGTATTCATCGACTTGGGGGAAGGTGCCGGCGTCATCGACAGGCTGCGGGAGCTGGGGTTTATCGTCACTGAGGTGGCCTTCGGTGGCGGCGCAAATGAGCCCGACAAATACGCCAACCGGCGCATGGAAATGTGGTGGAACATGGCCGAATGGCTACGTTCAGGCGGCGCAATTCCGCCATCCACACTGCTGCAGGCTGATCTCTGCGCACCTACCTATGGGTTCAACAACAAGGGTCTCAAGATTCTCGAAGCAAAGGACAAGATCAAAGAACGCCTGGGCAGATCAACTGACCTTGCAGATGCCCTTGCGCTCACATTCGCTTCCCCTGTCATGCCGAAAATCGACCGCGACTTTGCTAGGCAGATCTATGGCGGCGGGCAGGTGTACGACCCGGACAGAGAGTTTGATCAGCAGTGGAGAAAGTGATGATTGACCAAGTGACGAAAGCGTTGGAAAAAATGTTGCACATTCAAACGTGCGCCGAAGAAGGACGAGCCAGTGAAGGTGATCTTGAGGAAGTCAGCCGCTGTTTGCGATTGATTGAGCAGCAAGCGGAAATAACCAAAGATTGCGTCAGGAAAAGCCTTATTGAGCAAGGGTTCTATGTAAAGCCCGGACAGAAACTTGTTGGATTTACGAAGGGCGGCTTGATGGAAACCATCACCGTCTGCCGCCCATTTCAGGGAGGTTAGAGGTATTCGAATGCGCGCTTGAAGGTTGAATTGAGACGGTCAGTTTCCTCCTCATCAAGGCCGTTTGTCAGCGTGGCAAACATTGTCAGGATGTAGAGGGAATCCATGCGAGCTGAACGTGCCAATTCATAGGCGATGCTGTAGGCATCAACGTTTTTGTCTCTGATGCCTCTGGCGCAGTTGTTTTTGACAAGTGCCTCCATTTCGTCGGCTTGGATTGTCTTGTTGAACGGCAAACGGATTTGCCCCGTTTCCATGCCCTTCAAGATGACTTGTAAAGCCTGTTCCGGTTCGAGTTTGATGGGGGTTAAAAGACCTTTTTGAGACATAGTTTCCTCCTCTTGGTCGGATTAATGATGAGTCTGGACAACCGTCATTTTCCCACCAAGAGGGCATTCGCTCTTTGACAATTCGCTTGCTTTGCCGCACAATGACCCCGTCTGCGAGTAAAAAGCAGACCGGGCCTGAGAAACCCGAACATCCGTTATCTGGGCAGCGCACCACTGTCACTACCAATAGCCAGTGGCCTTTTTGTGCGCAAAGCAATCACTTTATGAGTGAGGCCTGCGGGTACGCGTTGAGATCGTACGTGTGGTGGTACACCGTGCGAAGGAGCGTGGCCGCTTGATGCCCTTGACGGAGGCGGTTTTCTCAACCCGCAGTGCTTCGCTCACCATCCTGAGAAAATGGCGCGAGGCTTCCTCAAATACATCCGTTAAGGGAGTCTGCCAGGAATGCAGTCCAAAGCACCCCCGTCGTCACGGTCGTTGACGGCAACGTCACTACGCTTTCCACCGATGTCGCTGCTTTCTTCGAGAAGCGCCATGATGTGGTATTGCGCGCAATCGAAAATATCCGCTCAAGCCTTGATTCGAACCGTCTCCACAATTTTGCGGAGACAGAGGTAACACGCGAAAGTCCCTTGAAGAAAGGAACGCTTATCAAGTCCAAAGCCTACCGCCTCACCCGAGACGGTTTTACCTTCCTCGCAATGGGTTTCACGGGCGCACGCGCACAGGAATTCAAGTGGGCGTACATTGACGCCTTCAACAAGATGGAAGCCGCGCTGAGGCAATGCCCGGTTGCAGCAGAAATCTCGGCCGCCAGACTCACGGTTGAGCACCAGTACGCCATTCAATCTGCCGTCGGCAAGCGAGTGCACACGAGCGGTGCCTCGTATCAAGCTGTTTACCAAGCGCTCAAAAATCGCTTCAAGGTTCCGAAGTACACGTACATCCTCGAGCGAGACTTTGAGGAAGCAATCAGGTTCATCGAAACCTGCGACCTGCGCGTGCCGCAGTCGGAACCGATTACGGAAAGAAAGGCGCAAGTCCTAGCTTCGGCAGAGTTCTGCGAACACGTTCGCACACTCGTTTACTGCTGGCGATACCTGTTCAAAAAGGAGATCGATCTTGTCTATCAAACCATGCGCGCTATGGGCTCACCTCATGCGCCCATGCTCTGGGAAGCGATCCACGATCTGAACTTCGTCTTCCTTGAGAAAGACCTCGAAAAGGTCGGATTCCCAGTGAAGGCACTCGAATGCTACAAGCACTGGGAAGCACATAACGCTAAGTAATTGATCCTGTGCAACCCCGCTTCGGCGGGGTTATTTGTTTTGTTTTTTCATTTTATTTGCAGCACGGTGTTCAAGAATTGCTTCTATTACAAAGTCAAGCGATTCTTTGTTGTCATACTGGCGTTTCAATTCTTTTTTTACATTCGGCAACTGCCACATGAGGTCAACACGTTTGTGGAATTCCTTAGAGCACTTAGGAGCTACGATCCGAGCAATGAGCTCTGCAGAGGAGACGCCATCATCGTATTTTGCGGCGTTTCTTTCCCAGCATTGGTTCATTTTTTTGATAGCGGCTTGCTCCTTCTTTTCGTCATTTATGGGCAATCCAATTTTGATAAAGCACCCATACATTTGCTCTTTCATCGGGAAATCAGGGGCGTAAGTTGCCATCTCGAGCATGCACGACTTGTATTCTCTGTCAAGCTGTTCGGGTGTTTTTTCTGAGGCAACAGCGCAAACACTGGTAACGCACAGGATTAGCAAAAGGAAGGACTTTTTCATTCTCTTTTCGTCCATAAACCTCACCTCATGCCCGCAACAATGCCGGCATGAGATTCGAGACAGTTTCACCAATTGAGTTTGTCAGGCGCTGCCGGCATTTGTTTGAGCAGACTTATGCCGAAGCGGCGCTCCCAGGGCATCAGTTTAACCTTGATGAGAGTGCTTATGTCCAGTATGAGAAGCAGACTCCCTCCTTTGCCATAGTGGCCTATGACGGCGAAGTCCTTGCCGGGTTTTGCTCTGTCTTTGTGAGTTTTCATCAGCACACATCCGAAGTGATGGCAACAAACGACGCCATCTTTGTGCTGCCGAAATATCGCTCGGGAGTTCTTGCCGGGCAACTCTATGTCCGTGCCGAACGTGAAGCGAAAGCGCGCGGCGCCGTGGCTTTCCAGTGGATCGTTCCTGTCCGATCTCCTCTCTACAAGGCATTGCTTTTGCGTACTCCGAAAGAGAAGCGGCAGTGGTGCCAGGTCATGTTTCTAAGGAACTTTCAGCCATGAGTGCAGAACAACCGTTGACAGATGCAGAGCTTACAAGGAGGTATCTCAAGAAGCGTCGTGTAAGTGGTTCAACTACGGACAAGGAGGCCTAAATGGGCGGCTTTATCAGCAGTATTTTCAATCCCATCAAGACAATCGGAAAAGTTTTCGGCCACAAGAGCAGCGCTGAAAAACGTACTGAAGAGCAGCGCAAGCAGTATGAAGCCCAAGCCAAACGCAACGAAGCCAACCGTTCCCAGTCGCAACGCAAGGAGCACGGGACGGATGCTGATTTGTCTGATCTTCCGGGCATGGGCGATGTGGATGCGGGCGGCGGTATCGAAACGGGGCTCTCAGGATTGGGTGGTGTCTCTGAAGAAGAACTCAAGCTTCAAAAGCGCAAGCCTTTGGGAGGCTAATCATGGGGCAGTACATTGCGGGCGGAATCTTGGGAACGCTTACCAGCTTGCTCAATTTCGGCGTGCAGAACAAAGCGCTCAAACAGCAGTCTGAGCTTGCCGAAAAACAGTACCAGGCAAGCAAGACTGCCTATGAGCTTGAACAGCAGGAACGAGCCAAAGTCAACGGCAACCAGCCAGATCTCGATGCCCTTCTGGATGCCAATACAGGATCGACACGGGCGCCGACAGACTTGACCGGTGGGCGGATTAAGAGAAGCAAGCTCTTTAACGCCGGCAGTACTTCTCTTGGGGTTACAGGCAATGTCGGCCGATCTTAAGCACCTCAATCAGATTTTTGCCGGACTCAAGAAGGAGCGCGGTGGATGGGAAAACCTTTGGCGCGACATTCGCGACTACGAGGTGCCTGATCTTGGGTGCTTTGAGGGTGAGGCTCCGCATGACGGCGGCAAGCGTTATCAGCGTCTCTATGACGCCGAGGCCGCGGAAGCTGCTGACATTATGGCGGCTGGCCTTTTGTCCGGCTTGAGTTCACCGTCGCGGCCCTGGTTGCGTCTTACAACGATGGATCCGGATCTCGACGAATCCCCGGATGTGAAGCAGTGGTTGGCCGACATCCAACAGGCGATGCTGATGCAGTTTGCCAAGAGCGAGACATACAACAGTCTACATCGCTCTTATCTCGAACTGACTGCTTTCGGCACGGCGTGCTCAATCATTCAGGGACATCCTGAAAACGTCATCGACATGCTCAATCTCACGGTGGGCGAGTATTGGCTTGCCTGCGACCCATACGGCCGAGTGGATACGCTGTTTCGCCGCCTTTCAATGACGGTCAAGCAGATGGTGCAGCGCTTCGGAATAGATGCTGTCAGCAATGACGTTCGCAAATGCCTGCGAGACAATCCGTTTGAGCGCAGGAACATCATTCACACAATTGTGCCGCGCGTTGATCGCGACATTATGAAGGCGGACAAACTCAACAAGCCGTTTGCCTCCGTCTACTGGGAAGAAGGCCGAGAGAATGATCCTGCACTCGAAGAGTCCGGCTTTGATGAGTTTCCTGCGCTTTGTCCGCGTTGGCTGATTACCGGAAGTTCTGTCTACGGGCGAGGGCCGGGTGCAAAAGCATTGTCCGCTTCCAAGTCGCTGCAGCGTTTGCACAATCGTTTGGCAACTCTTACCGACTATCTTACGAATCCGCCTGTTCAATATCCGACCAAACATCGCGCTTTCCTGGACATGTATCGACCGGGCGGGCGAATTCCCGTGGATCCCAGTGACAACGAGGCCATTCGAACCGCTTGGGAAGTTCGCACAGATCCGGCTTTGATTGACGCACTGATTGAGCGACGCCGCCAGGAGATTCAGCGCTACTTCAAGGTGAACATTTTCCAAATGATTGCTGCTTCCCAAGACGGCCAGCGAACGGCCACTGAAATCGAAGCGCTCAATCAGGAAAAAATCATGGTCATGGGGCCGATTCTTGAGCGACTGCACACCGAGCTTTTGGATCCGCTTGTAAGCAACGCATTTGCGCTGATGGTCAAGGCCAACAAGATTCCTCCGGCTCCCGAGTCCATGTACGGCAAGGAATTGAGCATTGAGTACATCTCGGTTTTGGCCGAGCAGCAGAAGGCATCTTCCGTGAGCGGCATTCTCAACACAGTGCAGCAGATCGGATTAATTGCGCAACTGCGACCGGAAGTGCTCGACAAACTGGATGCGGACAAGGCGGTTGATCTTTTGGCCGATATGAACAATGTGCCGCCTTCCATGATTGTCGCGGGACAACAGGTGGCGCTTATCCGCAATCAACGTCAGCAGGAGCAACAAGCTATGCAACAGCAGGCCATGGCCGCACAGAGCGCTTCGGCACTGCGCGATCTTGGGCAGGCTGCGGATTCTCAAGCTCTGCAACAGGCAGTTGTTGATAACGGCCAGGAGATCGTATGACAGCCGTCCATAAACCTCAAGACTTCGATGAGACACTGCCAGCAGATCCAGGCATTTTTGCCGAGTTGCATGCCAAGGAAGAGCTCAAACGGCAACGAGAGCTTGAAGAAAAGCGTTTGGACAACGCTTTGGCTTCGGTTCTCGATACCGACTCCGGAAGGAAAGTTTTGAATTGGATATTGGGTCTCACAGGTATTGACGATTCGTGCACGAGCACGGATGCCATGCAGATGATGGCTCTTTCGGCAAGACGCGATGTGGGTCTTCAAATCAAAGGCAGGCTGAGGGCCGCAGGGCTCGTCTGCAATCTGGAGGAAGAACAGTAAATGAGTGAAGTAGACGCAGGAGTCAACATATCGGACACGGATCCAGCAACGTCTCCGGCCGACGGCAATCCTTCGGCAACGGAACCGACTGCCGCCGAACCGACAGGTAATCCGTCAGCCAGCGATCCGAGCGGCGGCATGGGTGATCCGTCTGCGCCAGGACAGAATAATGAGCCGACTCCGCCGCAGGAGCCGAAGCCCAATGAATGGCTGGGAGCACCTGAAAAAGGGTACACCGCCGACGGGTTTGATCTGCCGGAAGGCTATGAGGTTGATGACACAACGGCCGAAGGACTTGCTGGGGTTTGCAAGGACTTAGGCCTGAGCCAGAAGGCGTTCGCCACGATCGTCAACCGCATGACTCCGGTGCTTGAGCAGGCTCAGCGCGAACAGCTGGCCACGATCAAGCAGAACAACCTCAAAGCGTTTGCCGCGGACAAGGAGTTGGGCGGCTCTCGAGCAAAAGCAACGATTGCGCAAGCAAAGGTAGCTTATGAAAAGTACTGCCCCGAGGACTGCCGTCAGATCCTCAATCAATTGGGGCTCGATGCGCACCCGGGGATGATCAAGATGTTCTACCGACTCTCGCAGATGCTTTCCGACGATATGACGCCGCGCTCGTCCGGCAGTGTGCAGAACGGCTACGACCTGTCGAAGTTTTTCAACAACTCCAAGATGAATTAACAGCAGAGGAAAAATATGGCAGAAGCACAGTATCCTACCCTCGTTGACGTGGCCTCCCGCATGGATGCCAACGGCGACATCGCCCCGATTGCCGAAGTTCTGTCGAAGAACAACGCAATCCTGCGTCACATTGGCTGGCAGGAATGCAACATGACCGAAGGCCACAAGCATTCGCTGCGCACGGGTATTCCTGAACCGACATGGCGCGGCCTTTATGAAGGCGTTCAGCCCACGAAGAGCACCACAGCAAGCGTAGTTGACGTGACTTCCAACGTCGAAATGTACACCGACGTTGACTGCGATTTAGCAGACATCAATGGCAACACCTACCAGTTCCGCATGTCCGAACAGACAGCGAGCTTCCAGGGTATGGCCAATTCGGTTGCGACGGCGCTGTATTACGGTGACAACGACAAGGACATTCGTAAGTTCACGGGGCTGGCCACGCGCTACAACACCCTGAGCAAGAAGGTTCCGTGCGCGAAGAACTGCATCAGTGCGATTGATTCCACTTATGTGGAATCGCCGGATGGCTATACGTCCATCTTCATTGTGAACAAGGATCAGTTCATCGGCCTGTATCCGAAGGGTTCCAAGTACGGCCTGAGCCACACCGACAAGGGGCAGGTCACGGTTACTGCACCTGACGGCAAGGGAAACATGGAAGCCTACCGTGACCACTACAAGTGGCAGCCGGGTGCGGCTCTCATGGACTGGCGTGGTTGCGTGCGTGTCTGCAACATTCCTGTGAAGGACGGTCAGATCGATCTGACGAGCGACTCTTTGGTCAAGACGCTCATCGTGGCCAAGAACCGCATTCCGTCGAGCTTGCGCAAGAACCTCGTGATGTTTATGCCCACCGAAGTTTTCACGGCTCTTGAAATTGCGGCCTACGAAAAGAGCACCAACGCTCTGAAGATTGTCGAGGCGGCAGAGCAGTTCAAGACTCACTTCTTCCAGATCCCGATGGAAGCCGATGATGCCATCAGCCTGAACGAAACCAAGGTTTCCTAAGGAGGAACAAAACAATGCGAGTTGATTATCTTTCGATGTTTTCCAAGTCTCAGGTTCTGAGCGGCGCTTCTGCCGATTCGGATGTTCTGAATATCCAGAAGGCAGGCATCTCTGAAGGCGTGGGCTATATCTTCGTGCGAAACGAAACGGCGGTAACGGGGCTGGCAACCGTCAGTCTCCAGGGTTCTGACGACAATGGTGAAGACGATGATTACGCCGACATCGTGACCTTCCCCGTGACGGATCTCACGATTGGCGGCGGTGTGAACGTCCCTGTCCCGCAGGGACTGCCGCGTTATTTGAAACTTGTCTACAAGGCCGCGGCGAGTTCGACGCTTTCTGGAACGGTGTCTGCCGGCTTTACGTTGCAGGTCGATTCGCCGCGCGGCAAGCGCATCGGTGACTACGAAGCCAATCCGAACTTCGCCGTTTAAGGAGGTGATCCTTCATCTCACCGCAGAGTGCAGGCTTTGCGGTGCCCTACGGGAATCCTTGACGGGGTTCCCGTTTCTTTATGGAGAAAATGAATGTCCACTGCTGTAGACATTTGCAACATGGCTTTGGCTTATCTTGGCGACAGGGCGACGGTCACATCAATTGATCCGCCTGAAGGCTCTCCCCAAGCTGATCATTGTGCGCGTTTTTACCCGATTGCTCTGGGGCAGATTCTGCGTGCCGGAAGTTGGTCGTTTGCGACGGTGAGAAAGCCGCTTTCGCGTGTCACGGATGTGCCTGAGGGAGCGAATTTTGCTTATGCCTATCCGTCTGATTGCATTGAACTGCTCTCTGTTCATGATGAAGGCGGCAGTCATATTCGGGAATATTCCGTGGGGCGATCCGGCGATGCTCTCGTGCTTCTGACGAAGGTTCCCGTTGGTTGGGTTGTGTACAGCACTTCTGAAACAGCGGCAGAGGTGTTGCCATCGGATTTTGCCGATGCTCTGGCGCACCTTCTGGCCTCCAAGCTTGCCGGCGCCATGATTACGGGAACAAGTGGTGCACAGATGGCAGAAGAGCATCTGAAGATTTATCTCACGCTTTTAAAAGATGTGATGCAGCGCGACGCCAAGCAGTTTGACCAAGTTTCGAATTTCCGCAGTTCATTCATTGGCGACATGCGTTTGCCTTCCGGGCAAGGGGTTGATTATGGCTTTGACTAAAACGGTACAGTTGTCCTTCGCAGGAGGCGAAATTTCTCCGGACATGTACGGCCGCAAGGACGATACCCGCTACCAGAACGGTCTGGCCAGATGCCGCAATTTCATTTGTCTGCCGCAGGGGCCGATTCGTAACCGCCCCGGGTTTGAGTTTGTTTCGGAGTGCGGTATCGAAAACAAGCCCGTGCGTGTGATTCCTTTTACTTACTCTGCAGGGCAGACAATGATTGTGGAGCTTGGCGACAAGTACGCGAAGTTTCATAGCTACGGTGCCACATTGATTGACGATGACGAATCGCACTATCAAATCGAAACACCTTGGGCTGCTGAGGATTTGTTCGATCTTGTATACGTGCAGTCCGGCGACATCGTGACCTTTACGAGCGAAAAATATCCGCCTACCGAACTGAGGCGCTACGGCGCCCGAGACTGGCGCATCCAGACGGTTCAAATCAATACGAAGCTCGCAACGCCTACCGGCGTTAAAGCCGAACGCGTCACTGAGGCTTCGGACGATCCGAACAAAGATAAGTACACGATGAAGTATCGCGTGTCCTGTCTCAACGCAGACAAGACTGAGGAGAGCGAAGCCAGCGGCATTGTGGAGGTTGTGGCGAACCTTTACAGCTACGGCACGACCGTCAAGATTTCGTGCAATACCGTGGAGGGGGCGTCCTTTTATCGTTTTTACAAAAATCAGGGTGGCTTGTACGGTTATATCGGCGACTCGGAAACACCAGAAATCATTGACGACAACATCACGCCGAAAACCGATGTCACCATCCGGCGATTTGATGATCCTTTTGCTGATTCAAACTACCCCAGAGCTGTTGGTTACTACGAGCAACGGCGCATTTTCGGAGGCCTTGCTACAGATCCCCAGCGCGTGCTGATGACCAAAAGCAGCACAGAATCGGACATGAGTTACAGTCTGCCGTACCGGGACGATGATCGAATCAGCTTTCAAATTGCAAGTCGTGAGTTCAATGCCATTCAGCATGTGGTGAGCCTTTCCAATCTTTTGCTGTTGACGGTTGGTATGGGTTTTCGCATCAGTCCGCAGGACGGTAGTGTCATTACCCCCGATTCCATCACGGCAAAGCCGCAGAGTAACGAGGGTGCCTCGCGCGTCATGCCGCAGATTCTGAACAACTCGGCAATCTACTGCGCGGCCCGCGGCGGTCATGTGCGAGAGCTTGCCTATCAGTACTCGGCAGGGGGTTATGTCTCCAACGATCTGTGTTTAAGGTCGTCGCACCTTTTCGACTTCAAAACGATCAAAGACTCTGCGCTGTCGCGTGCTCCGATCCCGATTGTTTGGTTTGTAAGTTCGGACGGATCGCTTCTGGCGCAGACCTACATTCCAGAGCAGGAAGTCAATGCATGGTCGCAGCTTGTTACGGACGGCGTTTTCGAATCCGTTGCGGCGGTGGAAGAAGGCGATGAAGATTACTTGTACGCTGTTGTCCGACGCGAAGTCAACGGGCAGACGCGACGCTACATCGAGCGCATGGCTTCTCAATCGGTGTCGGAAATCCAAGACTCATTCTTTGTGGACTGCGGTGCCGTTTATGAGGGCGAGCCTGCAACGACAATCTCCGGGCTGACCTGGCTCGAAGGCAAAACCGTTTCGATTCTTGCCGACGGAGCAGTGATGCCGCAGCAGGTGGTCACCGATGGAAAGGTCATTCTTGATCATCAAGCAAGCAAAGTGGTTGTGGGACTGCCCTATACGTCGGACGCTCAGACGCTTCCGGTCATGATGCAGGATTCATCGCTGGGGAGCGGCCGAATGAAAAACGTCACTCAGGTATACCTGCGCGTGTATAAGTCTTCGGGTGTCTTTGCCGGTCCTTCCTTTGAAGAGCGTGATCTTGCTGAGTACAAACAGCGCACAACGGAATCTCCGGGAAGCCCGCCAGCTTTGTATACGGGCGAACTCGAGCTGCGGCTTTTCCCTGCCTGGCAGGATTCAGGCGCGATTTGTGTGAGGCAAAGCGATCCGTTGCCGTTGACTATTCAGAGTGCCGTATTGACTGTGAGCACTTAATTTGTCCATAAACAAAGGACTCTGCGGGCTACCCTCAGCCAGAGAGTTGAAGGGTAGTTTCCGCAAATGGCAAGCAATCAATTTTTTTATCCGTCAAGCTACGCTCAGACGCAGGGGCTGGCATCTGGCCAAGGAAATGTGTCAACGGCTATTGAGGCCAATGCTGGCGCCATGGGGCAGATACCTGGCGGTTTTGGCACAGGGTTCAAAGTCGGATATACGGCCGGCAACATCCTGACGGGGCCTTTTTTGGCCTATAAGTCTGCCAAGTACGAAAAACGTTCCCTGCAGATGCAAGCTGACATTGCAAATTTGCAGTCGGCTAGTTTTCACACGGCAGCCGATGATGCCAAGCGCGCAGGTCTGCAGCAGGCAGCGGCCATCGGCTATCAGGCCGGACAAGCCAAGTCTTCAACCAGAGTTCGACAGGCAGCATCAGGCGTTCGAGTGGGAGGTTCAGGCTCTTCGGCAGAAGTCCTTGCCTCCATTGATGTGGCCAAGGAAATGCAGGTCAACCAAGTGATTGCCAATTCTGTGGCCGCTTCGTGGGGATATCGCCGTACGGCGGTTGACTATTCGAACAAGGCGCTTTCGTACGAGTGCGCGGCCAAGGGGATCTCTCCCTGGGCGGCGGCCATCACGAATCTGGTGAGCTCCCTCACATCGGTTGGCAGCCCCTCTCAAGAGGACCAAAACCAAGGCAATGCCGATTGGCAGGATTTTGCTTCGTTTGGCAAGGGAATTGGTTCGTTCTTTAGCAGCGGATCCGGAAGTTCTCTCGGAGGCATGGGGGACTTCAGCAGTTTTTCAACCGCATTTTCCAATTCGGGGTTCTAAATGGCAGGAATAACCGTCCCCAATCCTTATGGGCAGGGTGTTGCCGTTGGCGCGACAAATGGACTTGCCGGAATGTATGAGGCGCCTACGACTCGGTTCAGCACGGCCAATTCGGTTGCAGGCATGAGTAAAGAGGTGGCCGGCGCCGTCACTCGCTGGCAGGATGAAATCGATCGCACCAACGCTAAGGATGCGATCAACAAAACCCAACAGCAACTCCGAGACCTTGAAACCAACCAGGAAAACGGCTGGGCAAATATCCTTGGTGAAAATGCGCTCAAGCGCCCGGACGGCAAGAGCTTGGTTGATGAATATCAGCTCAAGGCCAAAGAGGTCATCGATGCACAACTCTCCGAGCTGAAGACTTCGGCGGCGCGCAAGTATTTCGAGCGGTACGCCGAGACGGCATATCAGCAAAACGGCAACCGCCTGCAGACGCACCTGATCAATCAGCAGAAGATCTACGACAAAGCAGTCTCTGCGGCAACAATCAAAACAGCTCAGGACGATATTCGATCCGGTGACTTGGCGCGAATGCGCTCAGGATTTGCCGTTCTGGAGGCTGAATATCAAAACCTGGCCAACAAAACAGGACTGCCCGTAGATCGTTACGAGACGGTTGGGGCGATGCACGCCATTGCCATTGAGAACTTTATTGACGGCAAGAACCCGGATGCGGCAGCCGCTTGGCTCGATGCCAACAAAGGCGCCATGAGCCGGGAGCAAATTCGCAAGGCCCGTGAGCTCATTAAAGCCGGCAAAACAACGGCGCGGGCTGATGAACTGGCTCCGAAGATGATTCACGCTTACGGGGCCAGCCGAGCGGAACTTCTCAAAAAGGTGCAGGGCATTGAAGACGAGGAGCTGCGCGAAAAGGTTGAACGTCGCGTCCGAAAGCAACTTGCCGCAGAAGACCAAATCAAGAAAGCAGAGCTCAAAGAAGCAACGGATCAGTACTGGCAATTTGTTGACAACGACGAAGAGCCGCCGGACTCACTCATTGCCGAGATCAAAGAACTTGATCCGGCCAAGTGGAGAAGTCTTCAGAGAGGCAGAGCAAAGCAGTCGGACGAAGCGACCCTTGATGCGCTCAACGATTTATTGACGTATGAACCGCAGAGATTCGCTGAGCTTGATCTCAATGAATATGCAGACAAGCTGACGAAGTCTGATCAAAGGGTCTATCTCAAGGCTCAAAACAAACTGGGGGATGCCTCCTTTAAGGACTTCATCAAAACGCTGAAACTACGAATGGATGCCGACAAAGCTTTTAAAAACGGCGCCAAGAAGAATGAAGTTATTGCCGCGGCAACCGAGCTTTGGGACGAAGTCAAGGCAAGCCACGCCAAAGGGTACATCGATAAGAGCACATCGGATCAACTGATCGACAGAGTGTTGAGTAAAGAAGACGCATGGTTTGGAGCCGAGCGAGGCTATCAAATCATCAACAAGCGAGATCGCGGGGTGTCGGCAGGACAGGCTCTGGCGGCGGCTGATTTTGAAAACGACGCCACGGATCAAGAACTCAACGAAATTTTGCGACGCAATGGCGTTACGCAGAAAGTGACACAAGAGCAGGCGAACTTTGCACGGCAAATTGCCAATGGCTACGGATTGCCGCCGGAGATTATGCAGCAGGCCACTGAAATGGCTCTCGAAGCTGCTCGTGTTCTGGGCATCAAACTGACTCAGACATTGATCAACAAAACTGCAGAAAAAATCGCATTCGGACAGAATCAAAAATGACAGACAACCTTGACCTCGCTTTTCAGGCTATTGACGAACTGGCGGCGCAAGAGCAGGCTCGCGGTCAACAGGCGGCGACTCAACCTGCGGCTTTACCGCAAAGTCCGACTGCAGCGGAGCCCGAGTCACGCGAACGTTGGAACCCAGCTTTTGATGTCATCGACGAGATGCAGACCGAGCGTTCTCGTTCTTCCCGCGCTTTGACAGATGGTGACGCCACGAAGGCCGCGCAGGTTAGGAACCTTTCAGAGCGGTACGGAACAAGCCGCACGGCGGCAGAAATCAACTTCGAGAGTCTTTTTGCTCAAGCTAATCGAGATGACGCGGACGAGGCGTTAACCGAATCGCCGGCTTTGGCACATTGGTTTGCAGAGAACCAGAAAGATGCGCCGATTTTCAAAAAAGATCTTGGACTACTTTCTCGACTGGAGGAGCATTTCCGCAGAGTGGGATCGCGGTATTCGTCTGACCCAAATGTCGCCGTTGATGCTCAACCAAATGCCCGATATTGGAACACGGAGGAATTGACCGGACACGAGGCGCTTGACGAGCGAATCACTCCATTGATGAACTCAAGTCAAATTGGACGTGGTGCGCAGGCTGGTTGGCTCATGGGCGAACAAGGGCTGGCGTGGGCAAGAGTAAGCAACAACCGGAACCTTTTGACGGAAGAGTTCCGACAGCAAGACGCAGAAATCGACCGCCGGATCGAGGAGTTGGCCGGAGATAACTCGGATGCGGCGCTCTACAACGCTGGACAAGTTTTGGGCACAATGGCCAAATCAATGCTCGGAGGCATGGAAGGCGCAACAGCGGGCGGCGCGCTGGCGACTGCCGGCATGGCCGCAGGTGCCATTCCGGTGGCCGGTCAAGCACTCGCTGGTGCCATGGCTGTCGGAGCAGGCGCTTACGGCACTTATCAACTTGAAGGCGGCCTGCAGCTCAAAACGTTGATCGAACAGGGCGTGCCGTATGAGAAGGCTGTAAAGATTGCATCCGGGGTCGGCTTCGTAAACTCTTTGATCGAGATGGCCGGCATCAAAGTGCTTGGTGAGGCCGTCGCTCCGGCCATGCGCGGATTGACATCTCGGTTCGCGTCCAGAACGGCTGCCGCACTTGAAACTCCTTCAATGAGCAAAGCGCTCATCGATACGGCTAAATCCGTGAGCCTTGGTGTCGGGCAGGAAGTCGTCACAGAGTCTTTGCAGGAAGTGACCAATGTTGTGGGCGAAGAAATCGGCCGAATCTGGGGCGAAACGGGAGCGGAGGGCATCTCCTCGGAGCAGTTCTTCGATCGCATCCTTGAAGTTGCCGAAATGACGGCCAAAGGTTCTGCGGTGCTGGGTGCCTTGGGTGCAGGCCCCGTGATGGCCGGCCACATGCGTCGTATCGCCAAGGCCAATGAAACGCAAGCCTTCTTTGAGGATTTGACACAAACAGTTTCTCAGATGGAAGGTGCCAATCTTTCTCCGGGAGCCACGAAGGAACTCATTGACGGAATTGCTCAAGATGCGGGGGCCGGCACAATCTACATCGATGGCTATGCGTTCCGGCAGGTCATGTCTGAGAACAATGTGTCGCCCGAAGATCTTGACGGAGTGATTCCGGGAATTTTCCAAAGGGTGGATGCCGCGGCCGTCAATGGCACGGATGTCACGATGAGCACTGGAGATTTTGCGGCACGGCTCGCAGCCTCTCCGTTTGGTCAGAAGCTTGTGCCGCACATGCGCTTGAACGAAAGCGACTTGTCCCAGGCCGAAGGACAGAGCCTGGAGAAGGCTGTCAAACAAATGCGGCGCGCGGTAGTGAAGGATGCCATCACGCCAGAGGATCAGCGTATCGAAGCCATTGATGATACTTCTCGGAAGATCCAGGATCAGTTCTTTGAGCAGATCAGCGCCACCGGCAAATTCACTCGCGCAGAGGCTCGGCAGCAAGCCGCATGGGGCGCTCGCGTAGTGACGAACTGGGCAAAGCGCACGGGAATTCCGGCTGAAAAGCTGATGGATCGAGTGCCTGTTATCTCAACGGATGTGCAGGTTAGGGCTGATGCACAGGGGTTTAAGCAGGAATTGCAGTCCTACGGCACTAAATATGAAAGGAAACTTGCGTCAGACGAAAAATCCTGGGCGGAAGTTGTTGACAGCTTCGAACCGAACTCGAAGTCCTGGATGAAGCCTCATGAGAAGGGTGCTCCGCGACTGATGCTTTCTCAGGTGCCATTGGTTTATTTTGTCGCAAAGGTTTTTCCTCGATCGGTACCACTTTACGCTAGCACACATCTCTTTGATGGCTCGCATCCCGAAATGACGCCAGAGATGCTTAAAGCGCTTCCAAGAGCGCTGACCGAGCCTATTGCGATCTTTCCTTCGAAGACGCGGAAAGGGCGCATTGTGTCAATGGTTGAAATCCAAGACGCCAGTGGCGCAACGGTGATTGTGCCGATTGAGATCAATGCTCGTGGTCAGCACGGAGCCGAATTGAACATCGTTAACAGCGCCTACCCCAAACGGAAAGAAAACACAGGCGAGCCGTATAACGATTGGTTTGTTGACCAGATCAATGACAAAAACGCCCCGCCACTTTACGTGGACAGGGCGAAATTGCAAGCCTGGGTGGCGTACACCGGGTCCAATTCCCTTAGGGCCCGCCCAGACGTTAAAGCTAGTGTACCAGGGCGAGACGCGCTTGACAAACTTCGTGCCGAATTAAACGATCGTTACTATCAAAACGGAGGTGACGCTGCTCGGGGTGTGTATTCTCCAACATCAAACACAATCCATTTAACGCCTAACGCAGATCTGTCAACCTTTGCCCATGAAATGGGGCATTGGTACCTTGAAAACATTATCGATCTTTCGGCAATGCCGGAAGCGTCAGAGGCACTGAAAGCTGATACGCGGGCACTCTTAAATGACTTTGGGCTTGAAAGCGTGGAAGCTTGGAAGGCTCTAACGTTTGAGGAAAAGGAGCGTTTGCACGAACGTTTTGCTTATCAGGTTGAGCTCTATCTTGCTGAAGGCAAGGCGCCGAGTCGAGAAACAGAAGGGTTCTTCCGCCGCTTGGGGCTGTGGATTCGCGATGTTTACCGAGCGTGGTTGGGCGGCGCCAGAGATGCTCTCAATCAGCGTTACCGCGGCCAGTTCGGTGAGGATTTGCCGGAAATCTCCGAAGAGGTGCGCCGCGTATTGGATCGCATGATTGCCGGCGAAGATGCGGTTTCGCAGGTCGAAGAAGTTCAGAGTCTGATGCCGTTGTTTGAAACAAAGCCCGAGGGAATGACGGACGCCGAATGGGCAGAGTATCAGGCAGAACACGATGATGCAGCGGGATCTGCCGCAGAGGAACTGACAAGGGCGCAGGCCAAGGACGAATCGTGGTACGCGAGAGCCCGAAGCAAGGCACTCAAAGACATTCAGAAGAAGGCCGAAGAAACGCGAACCAATGTGCGCAAGAAGGTGGCCATTGACGTCAACAGTCGCCGAGAAGTTGTCGCGCTCGATCTGATGAAGGCGGGCAACCGTGCAGGCGTTACCATGAACTTGAAGCTTGCTCCGCAGGCGCTTGAAGACTTGGGACTCAACGTCAATCAGATTGCCAGACTGCGGGCTTTGGGGGTGGTGCGGGAAGGTGGGGTGACCGTCGATGTGGCTCGCGAACTGCTGCGCCCGTTTGCGCGGTTCAACTCGAACCGACAGTTGATTGCCGGTCTTCTGACTGCAGGCGATAAGGAGCGCATCATTGATGACCTGACGACGCAGGAGTGCCTCAGCAAATACAGTGAATTGTTCGATCCGGTACAGCGCGATCGTCTTGTGACGAAAAGCCTTCACAACGAAGCCAGAAGCCGCATGGTGGCAAGCGAACTGAAATATTTGCTGGGGGACAGAACTCTGAGTCAGCGTGTTTACCGGGCGGCAGCAAGACAAACAGCCATGACGCTGGTGGATCGAACCAGAATTGGCAGAGCCAAGGCAAGCACATTTCTGGCGGCCGAGGGCAGAGCGGCTCGAAAGGCGCAGGAAGCTTTCAGAAAGGGCGACAGGGGTCTTGCGGCAACATTTAAGCGCCAACAGCTTGTCAACCACGAAGCGGCTCGCATTGTTCTGGATGCCGAAAATAAAAAGGAAAAGCTCAAAGAGCTTCGCAATCTTGTTTTCCGTAAGGATAAGAAGTTGGCTTCCCGTTATGACACGAACATCTTGGCGATTGCCCGTGTGATTCTTACGAACCGCAATATGGGCAAGGTCGTTGATTTCGTGGACGAAGCGGTTGAGTCTTATCTGGACAAAATCAAAAGATATGACGAGGATTTGCTCGATGGCCTCAAGGATTTCATCGCTCGCCATCCGTACAGCCCGGGGCGCGACCCGAACATGCTTTCGGTTGCCGAATTCGTGGGTGTTGTTGAGGATGTCCAGGCACTTGTCAAAATGGCACGAGATGCCCGACAGGTGACCCTGGAGGGAAGAAAAGAAAGTCTGGATGAGGCCGTCAAGTCTCTTACCGACTACATAGACAAGTCAGATGCAAAAGAATTTGCGCCGGGCACACAACGAGCGGCAACAAAGAAAGAAGAGCGGCAAAAGCTTTGGTTTTCTGCCAGAGCCTATGTGATGCGCGTGGAAAACTGGTGCCGCGCTATGGACGGAGGCGAAGATTCCGGACCGTTTACGCGACTCATCTATCGACCGGTTGCACAGGCCGCGGCCAAGTACCGCACCAAGAACAATGAGATCCAGCAGCGTTTCGCGGAACTGATGAAACCCATGCAGGAAAAGTGGGATGCAGTCGGCGAAATCGAAGCTCCCGAACTGAACTATACGTTCGGCCGAAAGTCGGAATTGATCGGTGCTCTGATGCACATCGGCAATGAGTCCAACAAAATGAAGCTTTTGGTTGGAGGCCGTGGAGAGAATGCTTCTTGGGCGGACACCGTTGTTTTGGCCAACGGCGAGACAATGGTGAGTTACGCCAGATGGGATCGATTCTTTGCTCGTGCAATGCGCGACGGCATCATCACAAAAGAAGACATGGACTTTGTGCAGTCAGTTTGGGATTTGCTTGAAGAAACCAAGGGCATGGCCCAGAAAGCATTCAAGGAGTACTACGGCTACTACTTCGAAGAAGTGCAGGCAAGCCCCGTCGTGACACCTTGGGGCATCTATCGAGGCGGGTATGTTCCTGCGGCAACTGATCCGGCGCTTGTTGCCGGGCGTGATAAACAGCTTGAGCAGGATCTTTTTGACAGCCAAAACGAATACAGGGACATGATGCCGGTCACTGAACCGGGATGGTCGAAGAGCCGCACAAAGAAGTGGGCGAAACCTCTGGTTCTCAATGCCGGCATCCTGGGGGCTCACATCCAGAGCGTAGTGAAATTTTCCATGATGGCTCCGGCCGTGAAAAACGTGCAGCGCATTGTGAAGGATCGTCGCTTTGCGGAGGCTCTGAACCGCATTGACCCACAGGCAATCGGAGATATGCTCGCGCCATGGCTGAGGCGTTCGGCCACGCAAACGGTGTCAACTCCGACAGACCGTTTCGGCAGGATGCTCAATCAAGCACGCGGCCTTGCCGGCATGAGTTTGATGGCGGCAAACGTAGCCAACACGATTCAGCAATACACGGGCTTTGCAATCGCCATGAACGAAGTCGGAGCCAAGAACACAGCGCTTGGTCTCAAAACATATCTGAGCGATCCCCGAAGCGCCTACAGTCGCGTTACCGAAGCTTCCGCTTTTATGAAAGGCCGACTGGAAGATTTTGGTTTTGAATTCCAGAATGAAGCCAACCGTATTGCCTCAAGCCGAGCACCGACCACCGCTGAACAGATTCGGGATTGGACGCAGCGCAAAGCCTACTTCATGCAGACCTTGGCCCAGAAAACCATTGATATTCCAGTGTGGCTGGCTGCCTACAATCAGGCAGTCACCGAAAAAGGGATGACAGACGAGGACGCGGCGTTCTACGCGGACGGCGTTGTGCGTCGCACACAATCCTCGTTTGACCCGGAAAATGTGGCCAGAGTCGAAACCGGCAGTCCGTTGGCTCGTTCTATTTTGGTGTTCTACAACTACTTCAATATGCAGTGGAACCTGTTGCGCGAGCATTATCAGCAGGCTCGGCAAACAAAGCGTTATGGCCGATTCATTCTTGATTTCGCCATGATTGTTGCTCTTCCGGCGGTGCTTTCAGAAGTGATTTCGCAGGCCTTCTCAGGATTTGATACGGGAGACGACGATGATTGGGATGCGGTTGATGGTTTGGCTCTGATGACGACAGCGGTCAACAAAAATGTCGTCGCGATGCTTCCTTACGTCGGCAACATCATCAACATGACCGGCACTCGTCTGTCAAAGGGCGACTATGGTGAAGTGACGGAAGTTTCTCGGATGCTCTTCGGTAGCAATCCCTACAACGACCGACTTGTCAGTGTTCCGCTGATGAGTCTTTTTGAGAACTCTGCTGAAGGTCTGAAGAACGCCTTACTGTTGCTCACGAGCGATGAATACGACCCAGACCCGAGACGATCCATGCGCAACACGCTCGACTTGCTGACGTTGGCAACGGGCATTCCGTTTGCGGCTTTGAAGAAGCCTGCTGGTTACGCAGCCGGTTATGTTGCCGGGGATATTGAGCCCGACAATCCGGTTGATTTAGCCCGAGGGATTATTAGCGGCAGGGATGTTGACGCGGAATAATCGTCCATAAACCTGACAGGCCTGGTGCGAGACTCTGAAGCAAACTGAACAGGGTCTCGCAATGGCACTTTCTTCTGAAACCCGTCGGTCGCCGCGATACGTCGGAACCGGAACGGAAACCACTTTCACATTTGCTTTTAAGCTTCTCAAGTCAACCGATCTTGATGTCCTCGTAGCTTTGAGTGGGCAGGAAGAAACGTCGCTTGATCAAAGCGATTATTCGGTTGCGCTCAATGAAAGTCAGGACAACAATCCCGGCGGCACAGTGACGCTTTCGACGCCGCTTGCAAAAGATGCGGCACTCGTGATCATCTCCAACACGCCGTACCTGCAGCCAACAACTTACACCAATCGAGGCGGGTTCTATCCGGAGCAGCTCAACACAAACCTTGATCGCCTGACGATCCTTACGCAACAACTCAAGGAAAAAACTGACCGTGCGGTTATGGTTGATGCGACCGACACGATGACTCCCCAGGAGATGAAGCAGCAACTTCTGGAGGTCGCGGCGTCGGCCGGCACCTATCGAGACGAGGCTCAGGCCGCAGCAGAAGCAGCAGCGGCAAGCGCTGCCAGCGCAGCGGAGAGTGCTACCACAGTCGGAACAATTCTCCCAGATATCGCCGATGTCAAAACGGTAGCCGCCAACATTACTGACGTCGTTTCGGTTGCCGGTGGAATTGAAGACGTTGGAACGGTTGCCGAAAGCATCGAAGACGTCAATGCGGTTGTCGACCACATGAGCGAAGTCTCAAGCGTTGGTCAAAACATCGATGACGTTGAAACGGTTTCCGCAAGCATTGACAGCGTCAACATTGTGGCTGGCGACCTTGAGGGTGAAGAATCGACCCTCGCTGACGAAGACTATGGCGAGTATGGCCAAGAAACGGATGACGGCACAGTCGCAATTACGGGCGGTAACATCAAGATCGTCGCCGACAATATCGCGGATATTCAGCTTCTTGGACAGTACGCGCAGGACGGAACACTTGAAAAGGCGGCATCTTCTGCTGCTGACGCTGCGGATTCTGCGGACAAGGCAAAAGATTGGGCTACGAAGATGGATGGCCTCGTGGATGGCGAGGACTATTCGGCTAAATTCTATGCCTCACAAGCTAAAGACAAGGTTGACGGTGCTGCAGCGGCTATTGACAGTGCCAGAGCAACAGCGGTTCAGGCAGTCGAGACAGCTCAGAGCTCTGCGGTTTCTGCTGTTGAGACTGCCGGCACGTCTGCGGTCGGTGCTGTTTCCGACTCTGTAGCGGCGGCTCAAAAGTCTGCAACGGACGCGGCGGCATCAGCAAGCGCTGCCAAGTCCTCCGAAGACGCGGCAAGCAGTTCAGCTTCTGCTGCTTCCGGTTCTGCATCTTCGGCATCTCAGTCCGCCAGTGCCGCATCGCAATCGGCACAAACGGCGTCTTCTTCGGCGACGACTGCTGGAGAAGCGGCCAGCGCCGCAAGTTTTTCGGCGGAAACAGCTACGACAAAAGCTAGCGAGGCACAGGCGTCGGCATCCGCTGCGGCAGGATCGGCGTCTGCAGCGAACACGGCCAAGCAGTCTGCCGAATCAGCAGCGCAACGAGCTGAAGAAGCGGCTTCGTCAGTGGGTGATCCGCTTGGCAAGGAAGAAGCGTCTCAGACCTACGCAACCAAAACCGAATTGACGACGGGTTTGCAGGGAAAGGCTGCAACGGATCACGCTCACAGCCTCTCGCTTGGCGGAGACGCGTCTGGCACGGCTTCGATCGGTGCGACCCCATCGACGCTCACTGTGACGCTCACAAACTCGGGGGTAACGGCTGGAAGTTACGGGCAATCATCTGGTGAGACCATTTCTTGGGGTGGCAACTTTATTGTTCCGCAGTTCTCTGTTGACGCGAAGGGGCGCGTCACAACTGCCCGAAACAGGACGCTTTCACTTCCCGAGGAGGTCACGTGGGAAACGCTCAGTGGCAAGCCTTCGACTTTCACGCCCGCTGCACACTCGCACGAGATCGCGCAGGTTAACGGCCTTCAACAGGCTCTGGACGGCAAACAGCCAACAGGGAACTACTCAACCGCAGGTCACACACATACGAAGTCGGATGTCACAGACTTTGCTCACAGCCACGCGATCTCAGACGTAACCGGATTGCAGGAAGCGCTCGACGCTAAGGCGACTTCGTCTGAACTCGGCGCATTGGCCAAGAAGAACAAGATCACGCTTGACGACATTGAGGGTGACATTGATTTAGGGGAATATGCCGATGGCTAAAAACGTTTCACAAATGGGCATTACCAAAGCGGCGTTGGCGACTGCTACCGGTAAGGCCAAGCAAATCCTGATCGTGCGAGACGACGGCTTTAGACCTGTCGTCATGGACGGAGCGACAGCCGGCGGTCATCCGGTTGCGATGAAGTCTGAAGTGGTCAGTCAGGGAACCGCTCTCACGCAGGCATTGAATAACGCAACGAGTGATGTCGTCCGATACTCGGCGCAGTCTTTGAATGCCACCCAGCAGGGTCAAGTGCGCACAAATATCGGGCTTGGAACAGCCGCCGTTAAAGCGGAAGGGGACTTTGTCTCTTCGGCGGAATTGACAACGGCACTTAGCGATTTGATTACAGAGTTTGGCGGCACGGTGCCGGCTGACTGAAAAGGACACAAACAATGGCAAAGACTTTAGAAGAAGTTAAGGCTGAGTATCTTTCGGCCGCGAAGAACAGACAGTGCGGCGCGTGGGTTGTCAAAGACCCTGAGACCGGTGCCGTTGTCGCAAACAGCGCAGCGAAATTCCGACACTCTTTCGATGGCGGCGCTTCATGGGTTGAGGCGCAGCAGCGCACGACGGATCTTTATCAAAGCGCCGACGGCAAGTATTACGAAGAAAGCACTCTACCGGAGCAAACGGACGAGTTCTGCACTGAACGTTACGCCAAGGAAATGCGCTCAGAGCGCAACGCCAGAATCGCTGACACTGATAAGTATGCGCAACTGTCAGACGTCACAGTTCTTAAGACTGCAAGGAGCAAACGAGAAGCGCTCACAGACGAGGAGCGCCAGTCCGTGCTGACGTATCGCGAACAGCTTCGCGACTTGCCCGAGCAAAGTGGTTGGCCGTTTGTGGACTTCCCGACTGTGCCGACGTGCGTAGCCGTTGAGGTCAACGCCAAGATCGCGCTGCGCGTGGCAAACCGCAACATGTATCGGAGAACATTATGAGTCTCAAATCGAAACTGAAAGCTCTGATTCAGGCGGGAAGCGGTCAAGCCATGCCGTCAGACCAAGGCATCGAGCTTGATCCAAATATTGAAAGTTACGTTGCGCCGTGTGATGGCTACTTGACAGGATTCGTCAATACTTCGGATAGCGGTGCGCAGTCCGGTTACGTTGGCTTTGTTCAAAACGGATGGGGAGCCGGCGACTTCATCGTTCATTCGGAATATGGGTATTCAACCTCACGACTCGCTGTAGCTAAAGGTAAAACGGTCAACATCTACAAAGGAAGAAACGGAATGTTTACCGCACTATCATTTATCAAATCCCTGTCTAGGGGGGTAGTCCGCTCGAAATTCGACGCGTGGGAGGTGGCTTATGGCAACGCTTAAGTCACTCCTGCGCAAACTTGCTTGCCAAACGAGCACTCAGTGTTTCCCAGGCGGAACTGACGATCGAATCAATATCTCACTTACCCAAGAGGAGACTCAATACGTCGCGCCTGAAGACGGATGGGTTACTCTCGAAGCAACGGGCACGGACATCCAAACTGAATTACTTGGACCAGTCGTCCAGTCGCTGTCAAACAACCATTTCGGTTCCTGGGGACGATGTTATCTGCCAGTTTGCAAAGGCGACAGTATCAACATCAACATTTGGGGACTTTCTGGAGCAACATCGCATCAAGCGCATTTTGTGCCAGCGAGAGGATTCGTCTAATTTGTTCTTTTGGGAGGTAGCGGCATGAGTCTGAAGTCCTACCTCCGCGAGCTTTTGAAGAAAAGCTCAAAGTTTGCGTTTGCCGACCACCTGTCCTCTGTTCAAATCAGTGTACCGGCTGGTTCGGATTCGATTACCTATACGCCGCCTTCTAACGGATATCTCTGCATGGGAGGCAGCCAAGCAGCCGGCAAGTCACTCAGACTGTCTGCCGGAGCCGAAGGTGCAGTAGCTCCTGAAATGGGAATCCTCATTAGAGACTCTCAATACGAAGGCTCGCTTTTTATCCCTGTAACGAAAGGCAGAACCTGCAACATCAGAACGGAGCAATCCGACAACATTTGGTGGTGTGATTTCATGTCGTGCCTGGGGGGCACATTCCGATTTGTTTGTCAAGGGTTAAGCGCAGAACGAAGCCAACTCTGACGCCTACGAAAACGTCATTTTGAGCACAAAAATTTCTGGGATGGCAACCGATAAGCGCACCGCGTTTTAACCCATCAATTGATCGGCGGAATTTCTCTGCTCGTGACTCGGAATCGTCACAGGCACACATCAGGATCTAGCGGCCCTTTCACGTCAAACGACGTGTCCATCAGGGCAGCCCACCGCCATTGACAGGCGGCCAGAAACTCCGGTCTG